>Ga0115008_10002035_pt1 | contig 16747 bp, 6 predicted proteins | sample FraStrMetagenome_FD_87164 | JGI IMG/M metagenome (GOLD analysis project Ga0115008, IMG submission 87164) | Marine eukaryotic phytoplankton communities from Arctic Ocean - Fram Strait ARC3M Metagenome | ecosystem: Environmental > Aquatic > Marine > Oceanic | place: Fram Strait | collected 2012-06-18
CATGCATCAATAGATTCGGAACAATCGAATGGCCGGGCGCATGGCGGCCTTTGAATGGGTGCATGTGCCCTGGGTTGTGAATATTTTGATCAAACGATTCAGTCGTCATATAGGTTTCAGGATCCCACCAAGGACTCACATCGAGCGCACTCGCTCCCCTCTTGTTGGCCGACCCTCCTTGGGTATAGTGCCCCCTTGCCCCCCCCTCAGGCTTCCAGAACTTGAGGCAAAACTCCAGGCAACGATCATAGAAAGACTGCGGCAGCCATTGCTTCAACTCTGGCCAAGCCCACAAAACATAAGCGATTTGCTCGACCGTCTGTGGCTCAATCATACTGTCATCGTTATCAAAGCTTGCACTGGGATCACGACCATTGGGCTTCATTAAAATATACCCCGCTCCCCAGTGAATCAGCTTCACAACGTCCGGTGCCTCTGGATTCGGCGCTTCCAGGTCATAATAAGCATGCACCGCATCCATCACCCCTGGGCCAGCGCCATCTCTGATATAAACAAAGTCGGCGGCAGTCACACGCGCCTTTTCAGCCTCCCAATCGATCTGACGTGGCATCGAGTCAATAAATTCTGGATCGGAGAGGTAAAAGAGCACAAGCGAGGGAACGATCGCATCGTAATAGGTGCCATCACGAAAGCCACAGCCCCCATACGCGCTGGGGTGCGTACCAACCACCGAGCGGACATCATTCAAGAAATCTGTGGCTGCCTGCCAATACTGTTCTTGAGCCAGGTTCGCTCGAATTAAAAACGGATCACTGGTGTTCGACGTAAGTTCACCGCCACTGAGATCAATCACATAGTGCGTATCTGAATCAACCGGCTGAAACGAGCTGAAATCACCGATCCCACCTTCAATGAAACCCATATATACAATCTCCGAATCACCCTGTTCGCGTAGTTTGAATTCGGTTCCATCCGCAGTTAACGGAGCCGTAAAACGCTTCGGACGACCGGTAAAGTAGCCAATCTGATTCACACCAATCTGGTGTTGGCTGAAGCGGATACCGTAATCCTCTTTCTGAACAGCAGCCTCGCCGACATCTTGCAGCCCCAGCGCTTCCTTGTTATTGTAGACCGCAATCTCGCGGATACGTGCAGCGCCAGCTCGCAACAATTCCAGCCGAACTTTCGTCACATTAACTTGCTCAATGTAGATGCGTTTCGAGCTCTTCGTATTATTACGAATATTCCAATCTGCATGACGCTTCCAAGCTCCGTTTACCTCGATCAATACATCGAAGTCCTTGAGACTGTCCCCCTTCTTCCATCCAGAAAAGACATCGATCATCCCGACCGTGGTGGGCTTCGGGAAGCTGAGTTCCACCCACGGCTTAGGATCGCCCTCTGCTACCAGCCAGCGGGAGGCATCACTGACGACACCATCGTTGACCTTTCCTGCCCCAGCCCCCTCTCGATGGCTACTGGCAGATACAGCGGCTGTTGCAGCCAAATTTATGTCCGCGCCCAAAGCCACCGAAAAAACAAATGAATATAACAAGTATACGACTAAAAGTCCTTTAGGATTTAAGATACGCATGTGACTGACTTTATAATAGTTTCTGGAATTTAAAAGAGACGAATACCTCAAGTCAGCTGCTAACGCACCGAAAAAAAGAGGAGACGCAGTGGAGATGCGCAATTGAATGCTTTAAGATAACAGAAATGGCCCCATTCCTAATATACGTTTTTGCGTAAACTTTTTATGAATTCGCGACCATATCTTGACCTATTAGAAATACTCTGGAATATTAATGACTATTCCCTTTAACCCTATGAGCCTACCAACACCCCGCATTGCAATTTTAGTCGATACCGCGACCAGCTGGGGCCGTCGAACCATCCGCGGCATTCTGGATTATTCACTTCAGCATGGACCGTGGGATGTCTGGATCGATCCGATAGGGCAGAATGAAAGATTCTATCTGCCTGATGACGAGCCGTTTGACGGAGTGATCGCACGCGTTTCGACCCAGCAACTACAGAGCGAACTGACCGCCAGTCAACTCCCCGTAGTCAACGTTTCAGGTATTCAATTCGGACAGAGCGTATTTCCGCGTGTCTGCATCGACCAAAAAGCCAGTGCATCCCTGGCGCTCGAGCATTTCAAGAGCCGCGCACTGAAACACTTCGCCTACGTAGGGCCCCGCGACCTCGACTACGTCAAGCAACACGAGCGTGCATTTGAAAATGCGGTTTCAAGCAGCGGCATGAAATGCCACGTCTACCCGAATAAGACGAAACGCCGCAACGCCAGCTCCTGGCACCCATCCCAAAAAAGAATCATTGCTTGGCTGCAAAGCCTGCCCAAACCGATCGGCATCTACACTTGGGGCGTTGATATAGGGCGCGACCTCATCCCCGCATGCCGAAATGCAGGCCTACAAGTGCCTCACGACGTGGCCATACTCGGCGGTGATTACGATGAGCTCCTCAGCGACGCAAGCCACCCTGCGCTATCCGGCATACTGACCCCTGCGCAGCAGATCGGCTATCAAGCAGCCAAACTGCTGCACCAACAGATTCAAGGGGAAAAAGTTACAAAAAAAACCAGCTTCTTCACCCCGAAAACTGTCGTTGAGCGCCTCTCCACCGAAGTGCTAGCGATAGATGATCCTCAGACACTACAAGCCATCCAATACCTACAGGCACATGCCTGTGAAAACATCACAGTCGACGATATACTCCGAAAAGTCCCCATGGCACGCAGGGCACTCGAACGTAAATTCAAGAGCTTGCTGGGACGCTCTCCGGCAAAAGAGATCTGCCACATCCGCATCCAACGCGCCCGTAAACTACTCACAGAAACAAACCTCTCCATGCAGGACATCGCGGAGGCCTGTGGCTATACCTCCTACACTTACCTCGGCAACGTTTTCAAAAAAGAGACCGGCATCTCACCCGGGCGCTATCGTAAGGAAGCCCTAGGCTACAGAATTGAAAAAATACTGTAGTGTAGATCTAGTTACTGAAACGCGGCCAGTCAGCAACTGCCGGGGATGCGAAATTGAAAGCCATGTGACCGCCACGCTCATAAATCTCCAAATGCACTGGAACGTGTGCTTCGCGAAACGCTTGAGCGATCGCTGCTACTTTTTGGATCGGTGCGGTGCGTTCATCTCGGGTGCTGAAGATTAAAGCGGGAGGAAGTTGTGGGTGGATTGCCCAGTCCGTGATCTTCTGTTTATTATGCCAGAGCGCGGCAAGCACCATGAAATCGGGGTAACCACTCAGTCTTTCAAGAGGCTCTTTAGCATTCGGGTCACCGCTGTCATTTTTGCACGCCAAATTTAAAATCATATTGAAGCCAGCGGAAAAACCAATCATCCCGATCTGCTCTGGATTTATCTTCCATTCTTTGGAGCGGATCCTGATTAACCGTAGCGCTCGAGCTCCATCCATACAAGCGTCCTCGACGACATTAGGTGACGGTGGCGATAGTCGGTATTTTAGAGAACAGACGGTGTAACCATCCTTTAAAAACTCATCAACTGCTCCAATGCCAAGCGGGCCGGATGCCAGCTGTTGATACCCACCTCCTGAGCAGATAACCAAGACGACGCCATTGGGTTGATGTGGACGGTACACATCAAGCCTTGGAAAACTCACGTGGGAAACACGTCCTCGGGGCAGATCCTTTCCCGCTCAGTCCTTGGAATCAGATGCGACATCACCTTCATGCGACATTCCGAGCGGCTTCTTTCTGAAGCTCAACTGCCATGCAACCAGCAGCATGGCCAGCGGCACGAGCCCGTGCGCATTGCGAACAATCCATTCCGCGGCCCATGGATGCATTCCATAGAAATCCTCGGCAGGGGTATAGTGGCAGAGTATGCGCGAAAACGCCGTCGCTAGCCCCCAGAATGCAGCATAAGCCATGGCATACAGGCGCATGGCGGGAACCAGTGCCAGAAAGACCACAAGGAAGTCCAGCCACCCGAACACAATCAACATCACTCGTGCGCCGGCTTCGTCGGTATTGAATAAGCGGATACACATATTCACAAAATCATTCGAATAGGGCACGCCCAGCCCAATCGCGTATTGACCGTGACCTATAAAAGTGCAGGCAAAAAACAACCAGGCCACAAAGAACCATTTCCTTACTTGAATCCGCCCATATAGCAGCAGCAGCAAGGGCGTTCCCCATTGCAGAAAATGCTCCAGGAACATGGCAAACTGGTAGTTCTTGTCCACCCACGACAACAGCCAGTACGGCATCAGCCCGACCATACCTATAAGCACTACGCCTAATGTCCAGCGGCGCCCCGACGGCCTCACCCACCAACAGACGAGTGCGCACACCAGAAACCAGCCTCCCGTGATGTTTTGGACGATCCTGATCAGAGGCTCCGACGTGGCGGCATACTGCTCCCACTCAAGTTGGAAAAAATCCAGCAATGGCTTCTCCAGCCAGCCTTGGTTCCAGAAAAAAACTGACAGCGGACTAAAGTCACTCAGATAGAGATAGCCACGGCCCAAAAACAAGGTGCAAACGGACAACTTGAGCAAGAGCACAATCCAGTGTTCCAGATCAAGCCGCCCGTCTACATTATCCCGTAACTTGCACGCTGGTAGCATTATTCAATTTCAATCTTGTAGAATGCGCGCTCGTTATTGGCCGCGTCGCCAATAACCTCAAGTTCAACATCTTCGTAGCCGTTTTCGGAGGTAACGGTCAAGTTATAATCGGTCCCCTCCTCCATGAGGATCCAGCTGGAACTCAAATCCTGAGTCATGTAATACTTAAACTGCGCGGTGGAATCGGCGCGTGAGCGATACGAAATCAACTTCTCCTGTGCCAGACCGATGGCAATGCCCGGAAGCATCCCCGAAGGCGACGACGAACTTGACGTCGGATCCATGTTAAAGGCGAACTCTCCGTAATTGGAAATACCGTCACCATCATAATCCTCCTGTCCCGTGCTGCCTGTAGGCGGCTGGTTGCCACCAAATATATCGAGCTGGAACTGTGCGTAGGACTTTATTTCTGAAGCTCCCTGGCTGACGACCAACCGCATTCCACCGCTGGCCTCCCAGAGATTGATACCATGGGGCAGACTGAGCTCATCACCATCAGCAAGAGGAACGACCACGGCCTCGAGGTCCACCTTTACTGTAAACACATCGACCTGCTCGGGATAGACATGCACCAAGTCAAAGCCGTTAAAACTGTCCATGTCCAGCGTCCATTCCTTACCGTCGTCGGCGGCACGCAAGGGTGCACCCCAGCAACCCTCGCCGACATAAACCGTGCCGCTGGTATCCGCAATGAAGCCTGCGTCCGCACCTTCTTCGGTCGAAGGTCGAACGGCAACTGTGCGCTTCATCGTGTGCGTATCGGACTCGAACACGAGTTTGAAGCTGTTGTCATAAAACAGTTGTGCCCAAGCGTTATATTCTGCGCTCCCATCCGGCTTTCCAGTTTTGTGCGGCCGCATCGGCTTGTGATATCCGGCCATCAGGTGTGTGATGCCGGTGTTGCTTGGCAAGCCCAAGTCGCCTTGCATCCATGTAGCCTGCGTGCTCTCGCCGCTTTCAGAATTCAACACATAGTAGCGCAACAGATTACCACCGAAAGTCAGGGCATAATAGTTGTCGGACGTGGTATCGAACAGATTGTAAATCGTGCTGTTGCCTCCAGACTCATGATTACCGCGATGTGGAAGCAACGGATAAATCCGTCCATCGCTGCTGACGGTCTGCTGCCAATCGTCCATCCATTCAATCCATTCCGCGTCGACGTCTGCGTTGATCATATCACCGGTGAACGAAACGAACAAGGGGCGAAGCTTCGCCACCATGCGGTTGGCCTTTTGTCGCGGCGTGCGATTATTGCGCGAATCGCCACCTGCAATAAAGGTAAACGGCTTGGGCGTATTCGCAGCGGTACGGAACCAATAACGGGAACTGACGCCACTCTCGTCAACCAGGACAAAATAATACTTGGTGTCCGGTGACAGACCGCTCAACCGCACAAAACGGTTCTCCATGCCGCGATAGGCGATGGAGCGGTCCACCGCATTGGAGTTGGCGTAGAAATTTTTTGCACGACCATAGTCCACGGAATCGTATTTGACCACCGCATCGCTTCCGGAGGTCTGGTCCCAGGCAATGGTGACAGTCGTTGAGGGATCATTCACCCAAACCAGACGGATGCGTGAGGCAGCCGACGGAGACGGTGGGGCAATGCCGCCCTGATCATTCACCATGATGTTCAGAATCGCGGTAACGGAGCCTTCATCGTTGTCGGAAACCTGCACGGTAAAACTGTTTGCACCCATGGCGGCAGGCGGTGGCGTCCCGGACAATGCGCCATCCGTGGCAACCTGAAGCCATGCCGGGCCATCGATCTTGCTGAACGTAAGCGGATCGCCGTCCGGGTCGGATGCTTGGCCCGCGATGCTACCGGTATAGGGACTCGTTATGCTCGCGCTGCCGCCATCAACCGGATTCGATGCGAAAAGTGGTGCATTCGGTATCACGGAAGGTTCCACTTTACCATTCAGCACCATGTCGTCTAGACGGTGGGTAATGTTATAATTGGTATCATCCTGAAAGTAGATCCTAAACTCGGTGGCTGAGGTGATGTTTTGAAACTGCGACAAAGCACTAAGATCGATGGTCAGCACCTCATAGACGAAATCACCCGATGAATCGAGCGTGCCCGAAGTCGAGACAGTACCAAGTAGATTCACATCAGCGAACCCGTCGACACTGGAGAGCACACTTTTTGTCAGAACCTTCGTCTCATCTGTTCGCGAGTTTGTATAGCCCACTTTAAGACTCAGGGAAGTCAGGTCCATAGTATACCCCGAGTCAGGCGTCACCGTAAACGTCATGTAATCATGATCAGTAATGGCACCCGCTAAATCGTTGAGGCCAGTGTCGCCGCAGTCGAGATAAGCGTTCTCATTTCCCGACGAGTAGTACTCCAACGGCACCCCTGTTCCAGCTCCAAGAGCACTCACCGTTACGTTCGAACCCTCACTAGTCGGATTCAAGTCGGTGTCGAAACTGAACCCTGCAATGGCATCGGCGGGATTGCCGTTCACAAAAATGTTCAGGGTCGCAATAGCGGAGCCTTCATCGTTGTCGGTAACCTGCACGGTAAAACTGTTTGCGCCCGTGTTGAGAAGCGGTGGCGTCCCGGACAATCCACCATCCGTAGCAACCTGAAGCCATGCCGGGCCATCGATTTTGCTGAACGTCAGCGGATCGCCGTCTGGGTCGGATGCTTGGCCCGCGATGCTACCGGTATAGGCAAACGATATGGTCGCGTTGCCGCCATCAATCGGATTCGTGGCGAAAAGTGGTATATTCGGGTTCTCGTAAGCTTCCGTTGTACCATTCAGCACAACGTCGTCAAGGGCGTGCCTCAAGCTCGATGAACTGGTGTCGTCATACAAGTAGAACCTGAACTCAATGTCAGTGGTGATGGTTTGAAATTTTGCAGCACTGAGATCGATGTCCCAAGTTTGATAAATCAGATCGCCATTTTGAATAGTGGTTACAGCCGCAACACTTGACACAGAATCACTTGAAGTAAAACCGTCAATGCTCGTCAATAATTCTGCAGTGAAGTTTTTATCCGTACTTCCGTTTGAGTTACGATAACCCGCGCGAAGAGTAAGGTTGCTTAGGTCTAGCTTAAAGCCTGAACTGACTTGAATGGTGAAGGACAAATAATCATTCGCATTGATGGCAGTTGCTAGGTCAACATCTGTAGCATCGGCAAAGGCGTAGGCGTAGTTACTAGTTGACCTTCCCGCCTCACCAGTAAGACCACTTCCGACAGTAAAAGCACCGGCCGTTACATTTGTATCCGAACTATTAGCAGACAAATCTGAATTAAAATTATATGCGGCCACTGCAGGAGGTCTTGTGTCAGTCACCACCAAAGAAATATCATTGGTCGTTACCGTATCTTGCACAAGTTCCCAGCTATAATCTGCACTTAAACCGGCTATAGTGACAGAAGTATCAATATCAAATACGTTTCCTGCACCAAGACTGGCAGTATCGAACAGCGTGAATGAAGTGCTGGCGCTTGGCGCCAACCCCAACGCATCAAAGTCGTACGCAGTAACGTCAACCTCCAACGATGAACCAGAAGCCGCACTGAACGAGCTAGCCAAGTTAACCGTGCTAATTCCACCTGAGGTAAAATCAAAGTCGTAGGTCATTTGGTTCTGAAACTGATATCCGTTGATCGTGGCAGCATTACCGATCACCTGAAACCTGCCCGTGCCCCCTACTGTCTCCGGCCGGCCGTCAATATTAAGCGTTCCACCTGTAATCTGTAACGTACCGCTGTTGTTAATCTTTAGATACCCCCCACCGCTAGCGAAGTTATCACCTACTTGCAGGTCACCAGATTGCATAATAAAAGTCCCACCATCAATATTAAGAATACGGTGAGAGCCACCAGCAGTCGTCCAGGTTTCGGTGGCCCCAGAGACAACTGTTAAATCCGCCGAAGCGGTTGAGGATAAGACAGCCATTGCGGCAAGAATAAAGGCTTTTTCCTTCATAGTTATTTTTCCTTTGTATTGTTTTTCCGATGACATTCGGGCGTTCGCCTGGAAACGGGGATCCAGTTAGGAATGATTGTTTTATATTTCATCATTTCGCCTTTTATTTAAGATGATAAAGCACAACTAGCTTGGGGCAGGGTATAATTTAAAATGCCTAGAAAAGTATAATAGATCTCAGGATCTACGGATATACGCAATTGCGTACTTAATCTATGAGTATGCGACACAAGTAAAGATCGAAGGGGTAACACCAAAAAGATCTTAACCTGCCATGACGAGTGACAAAATGAACAATCACAATTGAGTGAAGAACATCAGATAAAGAGCAGTCTCACAAAAAGCGGGACACGCCCCCGTCGGCAAAATATACGTGAACTTTTTCCTCCGGTAAAAATCGGGTGACACATGCAATTACTCACTGAGCAAGGGCACAAGCGCATTGAACCATTTATCCGCCATTTTAGTGGCGCCCGAAAGAGATGGATGAACCAGGTCAATCACCGTGTCTGCTACCGGATCCCAGCCCTCGGCCTGATTCACAATAATAACCGGTTGATCGTCAGCGTCTAATTCTGCCGCAATGCTTGCAAGACGCACATTCAGCGCTGGAATATAGTCGTATTTAGGAAGATTCGTGCTGGTGATGACCTGCGCCAAAAGAATAGCTACCTCCGGATTATAACTCCGGGCCGTTGCGATCATTGAGCGGGTCGCAGCATCAACCTTATCGATCACCAAAGTCTCCGTCTGCCCTAAGTCACTTAAATCGTAATTGTGCCCGGCATGAATAAGAACAATATCCGCTATGTTATTTGGGAAATTTTCCTGAAGTTTAGCGGCAACCTGCTCCGCGTTATTTCCAGAGTGTCCTTCGTGCTTCAAGACAACCCCATCATGCGTCGACGATTTTGAACCGACAAATTCATACGGATAACCTGCTGCTTCCAATTGCAGATTAAGCAGGGGGCGATAGATGAAAAAATCGGTCCCGCCTTCCGTGATTGAGTCACCAACGCACATAATTCGGGTATCTATCGAGCCACCCGTTTCAGTGACTTGGATATTTTCTGGCAGAGCTGCGGAGAAGTCCAGATAGCCAAGCTCTCTCAGGAAGCGTTCCATATAATAAATCGTCGCACGGAAATGGGGGTCCGCTTTATCGCGCGGGAACAGTGCATGTCCCTTCCCTGCGTATTCGATGAATTCCGCGTAGTTACCCTTCTGTCTCATAGACTCGACAAAGGCACGATTGATCGTAGGCTTAGAGATGCCGTCGTTCGAACCCGCCAGAATCAACGTCGGCGGCGTGGCTGCATCCACATGCAATGCCGGAGAAAATGCGGCCGGATCGATACCCGCGTCCGTGCAGATCAAGCGGCCTGTAGCCCAGCCATTCACCAGATCATATGCTGGAGCGAGCAAGATCATGGCGTTGGGTGCGTACGATTTGTCTGGCTCGAGGGTGGCCAGTGCGGCCGCCAGATGCCCGCCGGCAGACCCGCCGGAGCTGACAATTTGATCGGGGTTGATATGCAGTTCCGAGGCATGGTCGCGAAGATAGCGCATCGCGGCTTTTACATCGGCAAAACATTCGAGCGGAGTGGCGGCCGTTCCGCCATTAGGGAGCAGGTTATAGCTGATGGTCACCGTCACCAGACCGCGCCGAGAAAAGTAGAGCGATTCCAGGGCATGGACAGAGGGGGCGCCTTCCCTCCATCCGCCACCGTGAATAAAGAGGAGAGTCGGCCGTTGCTCACCGGGCTGAAGATCATCGGGGAAATAGACATGCAGTTGCAAATCCTGGCCGTCCTCCGTTGTTTTATAGGTAATGACCTGATCCGCCAGCGCCAGCGCATCGAACTCATCCACCGGCAGGGCATCGATCGGCGATGCCTCTGACAGGAAATAAAACTGCTGTGATGCGGTCATATTTGTTTCCACTAAATCGACTTGGTTAGATGCAGAAAATAATCCTGAAAAAGCAACCGACCAGCGGTCGTGTGGCACTGTTAAGTCGGAGGACTGGTAGATGTAATAGGGCGTGCTCGCTTGGCCGGTAATCCCGATCTGTAAATTGGAATTTGGATCGATCCCATTTACAGCGATCGAAAGGGGAATCGTTAAATCAACGGATAGATGATCCATGCGGATATGATCCGGCCCACTATCGCGAGTCAAGCGGATCGTATTCGCACCGGCAGCGAGTGATACACCGGTCACGCTCGACATGCCCCATGTGCTACCCGTCCCAGCCAGGGTATAGTTGCTGTCCACTACGAGACCATTCACGGTGATGGTCATTATATTGTCAGAGTTTGTATAATGGCGGAAGGAGATGTCGGATGATCCAGCCTCCGGCGGGGTCACCGTCCACTCGACGTAGCTGTTCCCTGCGGTGGTCATGACCGCATACCCCGTGCCGGTATAGCCATCGCTGAAGGTACCGACTGTCGAATCGAAAAGCACGGCATCTTCGGCTTCGTAGAGGGTGACTGCATTTGCAGTTTGTGCGGCACAGGCCATGCCCCAAAGCAATAGTGCTGGAGCGAACCTCCTCATTAACGGTGTGATGTATTTCATAATTTTGCCTTTTATATTTCATCAAGAATCACTGACCTGATGCGTTCCCTATATTTAACCCAGTTCCAATCTGAAAATACCGAAAAAGTATCACGAAGTATATATGCATTTGCGCATTACATTTAAGCATTTGCGTGCAGCCTGCGAACGACTCGATCAGACTGATTCAACCATGCGCGAAATCGCAACTCAGCTCGGCTACGACGACCCCTACTATTTTAGCCGCATCTTCAAAAAAAACACAGGGCTGCTCCCCCGCGACCTACCGTCGATCCGTCAAAGGATAATTCTATAACGCGGAGGACGTCAGGTAATCTATCTGCTTAGTCGCTTCGGTTGCTGACGCTCTAGAGCGAGTTTGAAATCCCCATAGATTGTCGTCGCAAACTGATCAGTTCCCACCGCTCAATTCGTAGTTATTCCCAGGGACGATATCGAAGGTGATGGCGCCGGTCGTGCCGTTGGTGGAGAATGAAACCGGTGAGCCCGTCGTGGTATTCGTCACGATCAGCGTGGCGGGATTCCAACCGGTGTTACTGTTGGTGATCGTGGAATCCCCTCCATCGGGATGATGGAAGGTGTAGCTCGATCCTCCATTGGCGATCGGGAAGACTGCGGCCTTGAAGGGGGCGACGCTGGAGATACGCTGGATGACTACCCCCTTTCCACCGACAAACACCGGAGTCTTGTTGTGAGGTATGCTGAAGCTGTTGAGGGTGGTGGGACCGGTGTATTGATCGCCCGTTTCATAATCGATCCATGTTCCGGGCGGAAGATAGACGTTGAGGGTGGTGCTGTTCCCGGAATTGTCAGCTAGAACGGGAGTGGCGAGCATGGACTCACCGATGAGCCACTCGAATTGCTTGTTGGTGCTGTTGGCTAGGTTGTAGGTTGCGATATCCTGCGGAAAGGCGATGGGTAGTGGCGTCATCGTGTAGGGATAGCCGGTGTTGTGGCTATCGACCGCTGCGCTGTACATGTAGGGAGCGTAGCGGTAGTGGAAGTCGTAGATTTTCTTGAACTTGTCCTGATCTTCGGTGGACCACCCCTCGTTCCAAGGGCTGTTGGAGAAGGCATAGCCCGCGGTGAGACTGAGGAACCAACCGTGGCGCAGGGTGCGGTTGACGTTGCCCATGTTACCGAAGCCAACCGAGTCGGAGTAGACGTTGGGAGCGCCCACCGCGGCATACTGCAGGTAGTTGATAGGGGCGCGCTGGCTCATGCTGGAGGCCCCGCTGGTGTCGTTGATGCGGCTGAGGGTGCCGGGTGAACTATAGGCTGCGCAACGGGCCATGACGAAATCACCGCTGTTGGCGATGGCCCGCATCGGCGCGTTGTAGATGGTGTGGTCGGGGGTGCTCATCATGGTGTCCTCTTTCACGCCATCGACGCCCCAGCCGTCATAGAGATTCTTGAACCAGGTGGCAGCGCCAGGAGCGTTGCCGTCCACGAGATGAGAGCCGACCTTTGGGAAGACCCCGGAAGTCAATACAATGAGGCTGCCAGCCGCGTCCTTCAGGAAGTAATTGTTGTCGATGCCGTCCTGAGAGTCCGGGCTGGTCGCGTAGTTTTCCTGGCCGGATTCACCCGCTCCGCTCGGGTTGACGAAAGGTCCGCCGATTTCCACGAAGTTAGTGCGCTGGCCAATCATCCAGAAGATGCCGTTGTTGGTGGCATAGTCCCGCAGCGTGCTGTTGCCGGTGGGAGGATCGGGATACTTGGTAAGATGGAAATCGCCGAAGCTGACCGTGGTGCCGCCGCCATTGATCGTGTCGGTGTTGTCCCAGAAGCCGGAGCCGGTGACCATCCATTTGACGTCGTAGCCACGGCCCAGGTAATCGTCGACGACGTCCTGGCAGGTTTGGGCGTTGGTGTCCCAGCGGAGGATGTCCCAGGATTCCCATCCGGCCTCGAAGCCGACCATCTTGGGAGCCACACCGGGAAAACCTTCGGTGATGCGGGCGCTACGGTGAGCGGAGTAGATTTCCTGCATGGAGCCCACGAAGTAGTAGAACTTCTGGGAAGAATTGGAAGACGTGGTGTTTTCCATTTCGTAGTAGTCCGGACCAGTGGAGACGCTGCCGTTTCCTCGGTCAAAGCTCATGCCAGCCACTCCTTGCTGAGGCCAAATCAGGAAGCTGGAAATGAAGCGGTGCACTTGTCCGTTGTGCTCCATCGAGTAGGTCTTTTGCGTCACGGCCAGGTTGGCATTCGACTCATATCCACCACCGTCGGCGAGTCCGTAGGCAGCCGGACCAGGGCTGCCAGTGCGCAGGCTGATGGCACCAGTTTGGCCGTTTTCGAGGGTGACCTCGACTTCGATGCTGTGTGGGAGGGCGACAAGCTCGACCAGGGCGGTCTGTCCGTCTACATTGGTCACCCGGTAGGTGGTGGTGTCACCTGACTGGCTAAGTTTCTGCGAGGAAACCGCCTCGCTGCCGAGGAACGAGAGTCCGTAGTTGGGATCGGCGGGTAGCCCGACTCCAGTGGGTGTCACGACCTCAAGCCGGAAGCCCGGATCGGTGATATTGACCATGTAGTTCGGGGTGAATCCATTGATCCGGACCGCATCCACCCGAGTCGCACTGTCGGCATGGTTCGCATCGTCATAGAAATAGAGCCGCACCGTGAGCGTTCCATTCACGTTCGCTTCAGCCAGTGGCACGATTGCGGTGGCGATGGGTGAAGCCTCATCCTGCAAAGTGGTGACCGTGACGCTGGAGACCTGCAGAACGTCCGTCGCGACGGGTGCGTCAGTAAAGCCGCTCGTGCTGGTAAACACCGCAATGTTGGAAGTGAAGTCCGTGGCCGAAGCCGCTCCGTGGTGATCGAAGAGAAGCGTCAGGAGATCCCCTCCGGGGTTGTCGACCTCCACGGTGAACTCATGGTAGTCGTTTCCGGACAGGGCGGCCTCGAGGGTCGAGGCGGTCTCAGTGGACGGGGCTTCGGCAAGGTGGCCGGTTGCGCCCCCCTCGCTGTAGGTCAGCGCCAGCGAAGGCCCGATCGCACCCGATTGCCCGGTCGCCGTGGCGCCGTCCAGCACGAAGAAGTGCCGGATCGACTGCAGCTCGAGGTCCGGAGAGGAGAGGCCGAAGTACACAGTGTCCGCCGCAAGGGCGTTCTGAAGCTCCGCGATCACCGCCGGTCCGGTGAATTGATGCTCAATCCCGGCAGTGCTGGCAGAGGGATCTCCGGCAGAGGCCGCGAGCGACGTATCGAATAGGCCGGCCGCGCTGTTCCATGTCGCGTCGTTGTCAACTGAGCCCGTCAGCGAGAACAATTCGAGATCAACGCTCTGAGACGGCTCGTTGTCGTTGTTGCCGGTCGTGTTGCCATCCTGGTAAAGTGAAATGGTGGCACTGGTGATGGTGGCGGCATCGGGAACCGCCGACAGGTTAAAGGACAGCAATCCTCGCAGGTCGTGCTCGCCCGCGAGCGAGCCGACGTAGATGTAAGAGTCCTCCTTATCAGCGTTGGGAAGGTCGCTTCGGATCCAAGTCGTGACCGGAACGTCCGATGTGACATCCGTGCCTCCGGTCCCGTTGCTGCCGAGAACGAGTTGGGAGGAAGTTGCTGTGGAAGCTGTTGTGAGGGAGATCAATCCGCCGATCCGGCTGGTGTCGTATCCTCCCCCCGTGATCCAGTCCGTGGTGCTCAAGGCGGCATTCGTGCCGCCTGCCTCGAATTGATAGGACAACAGCAGGTTGCCGATTGCGCCTCCGAGCCAGGTCCAATCGGAACGTCCGAAGAGGGCCGGAGCCACTGGATTGCCATCCGGCACGCGGAGAGTGACGAGATCAACGCCATCCACCGAAGTGGTCATGACGGTTGCTTCCGCGGTGGCGTCCCGCCAGTCGACCAAATCGTTGGACAACCAGTAAGACCAGGCGACTTCATCGAGGTCGGGCATCAGCTGGAACGAAAAATCAGTGGCGTCGTTCGATGCGCTGCGGCGCGGCGCGAAATGTCCGGTCGAGGGCGGATCGGTCGCCAAGGGGTCGGTGCCGCGGCCGAACTCGACGAAATTGATCGTGCCATCACGGTCCGGGTCGCCATAGATCGAGGCTTCGAAGCCAGAGTGGCCGAACAGTCGGCTGTCGGCCCACGCATCGTAGGATACCCCGCTCCAAGTCCCGGCAAGGCCGACCGGAGCGGTGATCAAGGTGATCAATCCGACGGAGAGGATGTGGATGGGGGTAGATGTGTGCACAGACGTGGAAGATCGAGATCTGCGTAGAAGGTAACGGCGCGGGTTAGATCGCTTCGCATGATCCCCAATTAATTGATGCTCATATGAATAGAATTGTTCTGCCTGTTAGATTTGAAATTTAACTGCTGGATCCACTGCCTGAAACGCTGCGGCCAATCGGCAGCATTCGGTGATGGGAAATTGAAAGCCATGTGACCGCCACGCTCATAAATCTCCAATTGCACTGGAACGTGTGCTTCGCGAAACGCTTGAGCGATCGCTGCTGCTTTTTGGGTCGGTGCGGTGCGATCATCTCGGGTGCTGAAGATTAAAGCGGGAGGAAGTTGTGGGTGGATTGCCCAGTCAGTGATCTTCTGTTGATAATGCCAGAGCGCGGCGAGCACCATGAAATCGGGCTGACCACTCAGTCTTTCAAGAGGCTCTTTCGCATTCGGGTCACCGCGGTCATTGTTGCACGCCAGATTCAAAATCATGTTGGAGCCAGCGGAAAACCCAATCATCCCGATCCGCCCTGGATTTATCTTCCATTCTTTAGCACGCGATCTAATCAACCGCAGCGCTCGAGCTCCATCCATACATGCGTCCTGCACGACATTCGCTGACGGTGGCGATAGTCGGTATTTTAGAGAACAGACGGTGTAACCATCCTTTAAAAACTCATCCACTGCTCCAATGCCAAGCGGGCCGGATGCCAGCTGTTGATACCCACCTCCAGAGCAGATAACCAAGACGACGCCATTGGGTTGATGTGGACGGTAAACATCAAGCGTTGGAACACTCACGTGGGAAACACGTCCTTGGGGCAGATCCTTTTCTGGTGTAACATGCGCGGTAACGCCAGGAGCGACTCCATCCCACAGCCGTAACTGCTCATATGCCAATATGTCTGAGTGCCCGAGAGCCGGCAAGAGTGCTGCCAGCCAGTGGTCGGACATCTTCCTCGCTCCGGAGGCATTCGGGTGCACCTTGTCTGCATGCGTATCCGTCTGCCAATCAAAGCCAGCGGCATGGTTGACCAGCGTAATCTGCGCACCCTCTTTCGTGAGACGTTTCGCAAGGGCTTCCAATTCTGCGTTCAATTCAGGAATGTATGAATACTTGGGTAGCTTTCCGGCAGGAATAACCTGTGCCAATAGAATCTGCACCCGAGGATTGATCTGCCTGATATTTTCAATGATTGCCGCTGTATCGCGGATAATCCCCGGCACAGGCTGATCTTTGCTGAAGCTATTGTGCCCCGTGTGAATCATGACAATATCGGCAGGATACTCGCTGTAGATTTTCTTCGAAACGCTACGTAGATACTTGGTATTCTTACCTGAATACCCCGCATGCCGAGAGATCGCATCGCGCTTCGGCCCAACAAACTCAACCGCCAGCCCTTTGCCTGCCAATGCAGGGATAA
>Ga0115008_10002038_pt1 | contig 16735 bp, 13 predicted proteins | sample FraStrMetagenome_FD_87164 | JGI IMG/M metagenome (GOLD analysis project Ga0115008, IMG submission 87164) | Marine eukaryotic phytoplankton communities from Arctic Ocean - Fram Strait ARC3M Metagenome | ecosystem: Environmental > Aquatic > Marine > Oceanic | place: Fram Strait | collected...
CAAAGCGAATAGGTTATATCGGGGTCAATCTTCGTCAGATTGTGTGCTTTCTTTTGGTTACTTTTCTTTGCACAAGCAAAGAAAAGTGACTGGCATGTCGGGCCACCCCCGACGGTCTTGATTGAAAAATCAAAAAAATAAACTAAAAATCCAGAATATAAAAACACTATCAAATAAAGTTTAAAGATCTAGACTCGGGCATGTCGGGCCACCCCCGACGACCTTGATTGAAAACTCAAAAAAAAAACACTAAAAAACCAATGAATAAAACTTTACACCAGATTTTTTACCTTGACCTTAAAAAGGAGATAGAAAAAACTTTTCTATCTCCCAATAAAAAACCCGATGACTTCCGCCACCGGGTTTAAAAACAAACCATAACAGCTCGTCTTAGTCTTCTTTAACAACCAGCGTAATAGCAATACCGTCTTTCGCCTGCTGAGCTGCATCAGCAACCGCCGCATAAGTATTCGCCTTCGCCTCAGAGTGCGCGCTAATAATAACCGAACCCTTAGGATTCTCAGCCAATTTACGCTGAATAACAGAGCGTACCGAGCGTATATCAACACGACGGTTATCAACCAATATTTCACTTGAAGCATTAATGTTGATTAAAACATTTTGATTCTCAGTGGGGATATCCACTTCAGGAGCATCGTCAGGACGATTAATCTCAAGACCATACTCTTTAATAAAAGAAGCGGTAACGATAAAGAATATCAACATGATGAAAACAACATCGAGCATCGGGGTTAAATCGATTTCCGACTCTTCTTCATTTGCGGCTGCGTGACGTGTGCGTGACATGAACTACTCCAACTCAATGGCTATGAATGATGAGGGGCTTATCTTGATTGGTGATTTCTCTACCTAGGGCCCTGTTCAGGCCGCGTATGGTATAGATTTACCGAGCGAAATAAAAGGGCTTTTGGCTCAGGTATCGATGACAAACGTTAAATTAATGCTTCTCTATTGACCAGTAATTCTGCTTTTGATGGCTTGAAGTCATTCAAGATAACAAGTAAGCAGGGTATTAATAGCAGGGTAATCACTGTCGCGAAGACAATACCGAAAGCTAGTGATATCGCCATTGGCTGTATAACCTGTGCTTGTAGGCTGCTTTCTAAGAGCATCGGAAACAGACCGAAGAATGTGGTTAAAGAGGTAATTAATATGGCTCTAAAGCGGCGTTTGCAGGAGTGGATCACCGCATTTAATACTGTGTGACCGCTCGCTAGGTGCCTATTGACTGCATCTGTAAGAATTAAGCTGTCATTCACCGCAACACCAATTAGCGCGATAACACCGAAAAAGGACATCATTGAAAAGGCGGTATCCATAATTAAATGCCCGACAATGGCGCCAATAAGGCTAAAGGGAATAATGGACATAATAATTAAAGGCTGAGAATACGATTTTAACGGAATAGCCAGTAGAGCATAAACGGCAATGATGGCGAGTAAAAAGCCTTGCGCTAAACCATTCACAATATCGGCAGAATCTTTAGTTTCACCTTCCATCTCAAAACGAAGACTAGGATATTTGGCTAATAAAATAGGAAAGTCTTCATCCATAATCTGGCGGCTAATGGCGTCGGGATTGAAGTTAAGCTTATCAACCTTGGCAGAAATGTTGACTGCGCGACGTCCGTTGATTTTGTCTATCGATGCATAGCTAGGCTGGCTGGTAATGTCGGCTACCGAATAAAAAGGAATGGTATCGCCAGCGTTAGTGCGAATAAACATACTATCCAAATCAGCTAAAGATTTTCTATCGTCACGCGGGTAGCGGACCATGACTTTGACTTCGTCTGTACCACGCTGAATACGCTGAGTTTCAATGCCATAAAATGCATCGCGTACTTGGCCACCTAAATCGCTTAAGCTAAGTCCTAATGCTTCTGCTGAAGGTTTGATATCGAGTTTTAATTCATCTACTTGATTGTTAAGCGAGCTTTTCGCATCGAATACGCCTTCATAGCTAGCAATAATTTTTTGTAATTCCGCGGTGGCAGCTACTAACTCTTCGCGTGTGTCGGCAGAAACATTAAACGAAATTGGGTCGCCAATCATTTCTTCTGCTGCGCGAAAGACGAGGCTTTTTGTGCCAGTAATGGCGCCTGCATTTTCTCTCCAACGTTGAACAATTTCGTAGCTGTTGATACTGCGATGTTCAACTTTTGTTAGCTCCAACATAAATTCAGCACTGTCGCCTGGAGAGCCCCAAGAATAAGTGTGTTTTATAAAGCCGTTTTTGTCGCCAGATGCTTGAATATAATCTTGGTTGGCTTGATAGAGTGCTTCGGTCACTTGGGCTACTGCTGCATGTGTTTGACTATCAGGCGTGCCTTCAATCATTTCAATTTTGGCACCTAATATCTCTGACGGTACATTGGGCATAACAACTAACAATACAATGCCGCTGGCAATAATGCCGCCAGTAATAATGAGACCAGCAATAAATGTTGCCAAGGTGGTGTATCGATGTGCAATACACTGCTTTAAAAAAGGTAAGTATAGGTTCTCAATAAATTGATCAAGCTTTTCATTGGTGCGGGCAGAAAAACGATTAGTTCGTTGGCTTATAGCGTCAATTAATGGCAACTGTGTTAAACGAGAGTGGGCAATATGAGCGGGCAGTATTAGCTTCGATTCAATTAATGAAAATAATAAACAGAGAATAACGACCCAGCCCATTGCCGCAGGGAAGGGGGCAAATACACTGTCTAATGTTACCGTGGGGGTAAATGATACGACAGTCGTTAAGACTCCAAAGGTAGCAGGAATCGCGACACGCTTGACGCCTTTTATAACCGCATTTAAATTATGGCCATCTTCTTTGGTTGTTGAATCAATACTTTCGCCAATGATAATGGCGTCGTCAACCATGATGCCGAGTACTGTAATAAAGCCAAATAGGCTTATCATATTGAGTGATACATTTATGCCATTGAGTTGCATGAGCGCAACTGTACCGAGAAAGCATACTGGTAAGCCCGCCATGACCCAGAAAGCTAAATTAAAGTTGAGGAATATTAAGAGAATTAAAAAAACTAACAAGGCGCCAATGGTGAGGTTTTTACTCATCAATTGCATACGTTCTTTAATATAGTGGCTAAAGTCTTGCCAGTAAGTCAGTTCAACATTATCAGCGAGCGTAATTTTTTTCTTTTCAACATAGCGTTTAATGACATCAGTAGTATCAATGACATCTTGATCGCCGACGGCATAAACCATAAGGCCGGCGCCATATTCTCTATCGAATAAGGTGAGCTTTGAGCGTTGCGAAAATGCATCGCGTACATAAGCGACATCGGATAAATATAATCGGCTACCATCGGCAAAGCTACGTAAGACTATTTGATTAAATTCTTGCTGGTTAAAAGCCTGACCTTGCGTACGTAATAAAATATCGCCAGTGTTAGATTGAATAGCTCCGCCAGCCATATCAATAGATGAGCGATTAATAGCGTAGGCAACGTCACGTAACGTCAGTTTATATTTCTTTAAAGCATCTTCGCTAACTTCAATAGATATTTCGTAATCACGAAGACCAAATAAATCTACTGAAGATATTTCAGGAAAAGCAAGAATCTCTTCTTTGATGTCGCGTAATATTTTATTTAATTGTTTTTCTTCGAGATCACCGCTCACCTGTAATTGTATAACAGGAAACTTCATTTCAATTTGTTCTATTGCAGCCGTTTCTGTTAAGTCAGGTAAGTTACTGATGCCATCAATGCGATTTTTTATTTGATCTAATAATGTGGATACCTGAAATCCGGGCAGAAGGTCGACTTGTATGGTGGCGAGACCTTCATTGCTATAAGAGCTGATTTTTTCGATACCAGTAATGTCTTTAATAGCTTCTTCAATTTTACTAGTAACCCCTTGCTCGACTTCCTCGGGGGCGGCGCCGGGGTAGGCCATGGTGACTTGAATAGCTTCTATATTCAGATCTGGCTGCAGTTCTCTTTGTATTTTTGAAAGTGAAATTAAACCAATGACAATAATGAATATCATCAATAAATTAGCAGCCACATGATTGCGAGCAAACCATGAGACTATATCATTAGATTGATCGCTGGGACTTTTATTAGCACTTTCACTGGCACGCTCGGCTTTATCATTGCTGGGTAGATCTGACATTAAGAAACGTCCTTATATTTCGCGCACGGGTTGCTGGGCTTTGTTGTCAGATACGTTTTTTTGTGCAACCTGCTCTGTCGCTTGCGAATGGCTTTTGCTGTCCATAGGAAGTGTTATTAATTTAGCGATACTGACTTGGCTGCCGATATTGCCGCTATCGATATAGCCAATGGCGATTTTATCGCCGCTAGTTAAGCCACTATCGACATAGGCATATTGATTGTCATTAGCAATAATGTTGACTGCTCGTCGCTGAAGATTATCGTTATTATCTATTAGCCATACAGTACTGTCAGTTTGAAGTACATCATGAGGGATGCGCACAATATTATCTAAAGACTTGCCGCTAATGCTGGCATTAACAAAGGTGCCGACTCTTAAAGGCGGTTTATCTGCAAGCTGTGTTTTTAATTGGTAAGGGTCATTCACTGAAGCAACGAGATAGAGCATACGACTACGGTCATCAATGACGCTTTCGACACGCGTTAAATTGGCTAACCAATGATATTCTGTTTTATTAAGACTAACGGTGAGCTGAATGGGAGTTACTTGCATTTTTTCCTGCAGAGTACTTTGCGTAGTAGCCTGCCTAGTACCTTGCATAGCCTCCGGCATTACTTTTTTGCCGGGAGCTGGCAATGCGAGTAATGCCAACTTATGCTCAGCCACAGGAAGACGTACTTCGATTTCATCGGTGGCAAAACAAACTCCTAATACTGTACCCACAGAAACATGCTGGCCTACATCAACGTTACGTTGACGAATTAAACCATCGTAGGGGGCGATAACATTAGTGCGTGCTAAATCTTCTTCTGCTTTAGTGAGGTCAGCTTTGGCGGCATGTAAGTTAGCTGAGGCTTCTGCGATTTGCGGCTCTCGTAAAGCGAGTGATTTGGCTTCAGCCGTTCGCTTGCCTTCTTTTTTATAACGTAACCAATCTTGGTAGGCGACATCGGCGCGTCCGCGTTCTTCGGCAAGGCGTGTACTCGCTGAGGCTACAGACGCTTGAGCTCGCGCTACGGCTGTTCTATAACTCAAGTCATCTATGCGTAGTAATAAATCACCTTGTTGAACGAATCCACCGGCAACAAAGTGATCGGCTACTTCAATTATCCGTCCTTGTACCGCTGAAGATAACGAGGTTTCTGTGCTTGGTGTAATAGTGCCCTGTGAATGGATAGTGATTTGGCGTGTTTGACTTTGCACTTCAATGGCATCAATGAGCAGGCGCATTTTTTCTTGAACCTGCTGAATCGGTTCAGGTTTACTTAGATACAGCAAATAAGAAACGGCTATGGCAATAAAAATAATAGCAATTGGCCGTAATGCTTTGCGAGTAGATGCGGTGAGTAATGGCATTTTTTTCCAGTTTCTATAAAGGTTACGTGGTGATTATTCAGTAAATATTTAATGGCGGTATGGATGCTAAATAATGTGTTTATTATTGCATCGTTAATCGACCTCATAATAAGGCTATATACGACTATTTTAGTTCGCTAGCTTTATGATAATTAGTTCATGATAAATAGTTAATAATTCTAATGAGTTCGTTGTAATTCATCATTTAAGTAGCCATAAAGTGAGTGAAGAGTCAGTAGCTTTGGCGACCTACTTTAGTCTAGTTAACGGGTGAAATTAGGTAAATCACTTTTTTGAGTATTTTTTATTAGCATTCAAATGTAAAAACTATCACGCCAGTACGATCAGCTTATAACAATAACCTACTTAATGGGTGTCTTTAATAAAGAAAATATTCTCCATAAACGATAATTATTAAGCCAAATAGATGCGATTAATTTCTTTAAAGTGCACATAGCAGTTACCCTGCGGGCTAGAAGTTTCGGGTGTCAGTGACACTAAAATGTATCAAATTGTCGTTAAGGAATTGAGACAAAGGTGGGCATAATGCTGTCGGTAAAAAATAGTGTTGGATTTCTGCTTAGAAACATTGAGCAATTACAAGGACTTGGTAAGTTGGAAACAATCTTGCCGATATTTGATGCGATGAAAGTACTTATGACTAAGACACAATTTGATGTGTCGATGATAGACCTTACGATGTCAGCCGAAAACCGTAAAGTGGCTCGCCACTTTTTAGTAGACGGAATGACAACGAGAGAGTTAAAGCACGGAGGTGTTAGTCCTTCGCGTTTATCTAAAGTGGTGGCCAGAGTAATCGAAAACTTTAACAAGCAGTTAAAGGTTTTAGGGTTGGTTGGTGGACATTATATTTTGGATGAAAAAACAGCTCAGTTGGTCGGGGCAATGGAGTCGGCTAAGGTTAGTGAGGCAAAATATCAATTAAGCCTTTCTAATTCTAAAAAGAGAGGTGTAAAGTCTCGATCTATTCAAGTTAAAAACACAAAGAATTAGCCTTAATCGACATTAGCTGTCATCAATGTTGGCGCTAGTAAGGCTTGCTGATTCTAAAGTTTTTTTGCTTAAAGATTTGAGGCAGGTCTAAGTTTGATGTTGAATCTAACAAGTCGATAATCATCTAATAAATAAAGCTGCTTAATAAAAGCGTTTTGCTGCTGCTTTGTAAGCTCCAATTTTCATTGAGGCGTTATCATAAAGTTCTGCGATATTTACCGTTACGCCTACTTCTGCTCGACGTGAGATCATGGTGATAGGGAATAAGAAGTTCTCACTATGTTTGAGTTGTAACGCACGTGAAGGGCCGTATTTGTCGGTATAAATTACCCAGCGAAGATTAAACTCCTGAATTAATAAATCACCCAATACAATACCCATATCTTGTAACAGGCGTCGATCTTTAGCTGTCACTAGCTTGTCGTCGAGTAAGCGTTGCAGTAATGCGATATCGTGCGCTCGTTGCTGCTGCAAGGCGCCACCAAAGTGACGACGAGTCAGTTGATTGATTCTATCGCGGCCCTGCTGCAGATACTTTTCATCGCCATCACTAAAGGGTCGAATAGTTGGAGTATCGGCAGTCTTGTCACCAAAACCTTGGGCGCTTATCGATAGCGTGAGACAGGCAAGCATGATTAATGATGTTGCGATTTTTTGGAGTGCTAAAATGGGTGTATTCATAATTCGTTTCATTGTTGATCGTTTTAGGTTGATTATCCATGCTGACCTGAGCGGCGAGCTAAGTGCTTCTTTGTATTCAACCTAATGACATAGCCATTTTATCTGACACTTTAATAAGCGATAGGTCGAGTTTACACCAGCTAGATTTCAGTGGCATGCTTTTCAGGCTTTATTGTTGGTTTTGATGGCGGGATTATGCCTGATCAAGGCCCTTAAGCCTTGTGCTGGCTTGTCCGCCTCAGTAACATGACACCCATAATTCGTGCCTTTATAAAGCCTAGGTTAAAAACGCTTTTTAGTGGCAGCGATTCAGTTATTCTGGGGAAGAATCAATGATTTCAGGCAGTATAGTGGCACTCGTCACGCCCATGCTTAATGACGGTAATGTCGATTATGCCGCTTTGCAGCACTTGGTCGACTGGCATGTTAACGCCGGCACTAGTGCGATTGTTGCTGTAGGCACCACTGGTGAATCGGCCACATTAACTGTTGAAGAACACCACACTGTTATTAAAGCGGTTGTCGATCAAGCGGCGGGGCGCATTGCTATTATTGCGGGCACTGGTGCCAACTCCACTTCTGAAGCCATCGAGCTGACCCGTGCGGCTCATCGCGTAGGCGCAGATGCTTGTTTGACGGTAACGCCGTACTACAACAAGCCGACTCAAGAAGGCCTGTATTTACATCATAAAGCGATTGCCGAAGCCGTCGATATCCCCAATATTTTATATAATGTGCCTGGAAGAACCGCGGTAGATATGCTGCCATCTACAACAGCCCGATTAGCCGAATTGCCTAATATTATTGGTATTAAAGATGCTACCGGTGATCTTGTACGTGGAGCAGAGCTTTTAGCTAGCTGTGGCGATAAAATCGCTATCTACTCAGGTGATGACGCGACTGCGGTTGAGTTTATGCTTATGGGCGCTGCCGGTAATGTATCGGTAACAGCCAATGTGGCACCGCTGCAAATGGCGCAGCTATGCCGTTTAGCTATGGCAGCAAGCACAGGTAGCGAACAAGACAAGCGGCAGGCCCGTGATTTAAACCAAGCTTTAGCGCAGCTCAATAATGATTTATTTGTTGAGGCGAATCCGATTCCAGTTAAATGGGCTCTCGCAAAAATGGGTTTAATGGGCGAGGCTATTCGTCTTCCATTGACTGTGTTGGATGCGCAGTATCATGCAAAAATTGAAGCAGCTTTGGCATTAGCTAATATTACAGGTGAGTCAGCCGAGCAAGCTACTCAAACTACGCAAACTACGGCGAATTAAATTGGGCGTGTCTAGTCATACTTCTATCGATAACGTCGTATATGGAAACTGTTGCATGAAAATTTCAAAAAAAATCTCCGCTTTAAGTTTGGTTTTAAATATAAAGTTGGCGCTAAAAGCACTCATACTCGTCAGTATTGTTACTCTTTCAGGTTGTAGTTGGTTGTTCGGTGAAGATGGCCGTTTTCCAGGGCAGAGTAATGATTACTTAAAAGCGGAGCAATCTGCCGACATCGTTTTGCCTGAAGGCATTACAGCCGAAAGTATTCGTGATGATTATCCTATTCCTGAATTAACTCTATCCCAAGTTCTACCGACTAAATTTGAAGTGCCTAGAGTTGAACCTTTAGATACGCTCGACAATAAGGGCAGTGTTCGTGTACAGCGCTTTGAAAAGCAGCAGTGGATTCTTATTAATGCCTCTCCAAGTGAAGTTTGGCCGTTAGTCTCTAATTTTTTGTTAAGTAATAATATTGCTCTAAATACTGCGGATGGCACGCTAGGCTTAATCGAGACCGATTGGCTGTCTTCGTCTTTAATGGATACATCTGTATTAGCAGATATTGATTTAGCCAACTTGGCTTTTTCTGAGGTCAGTGAGCGTCGACCGACTAGACAGGCTATTAAAGAGCAGTTTAGATTTAAGTTAAAAGCTGGCGTGCAAAAAAACACGACAGAAATTTTAATTGTTCAGCGATCTATGGCCTTAAATGATTCGGTAGATACTGCGCCCAATTGGAGTCAGGTATCAACCTTGCAAATGCGTGAAGATAATATGGTGAAGTTACTCTCTGAGCATTTAGCGAGTGCACCGAACCAACCGTCACATTCATTATTGGCTCAAGGTATAGGATCGGCCAGCCGTGTGATATTTAATTATGATGCGGAAGGGCGCCCTTATTTAGCCTTATATTTACCTTTTGATCGCGCTTGGGCATCATTAGCTTTAGCGTTGAACAAGGCCTCTTTTAAAGTGACTGATTTAAATCGCAGTTCTGGCGTTTATTATGCTCATTCAATTCCCAAAGCAAAAAAAGAAAAAAAACGTGGTTTCGTTAAGCGCATATTAGGTATAGGTAAAGCTGATCAGTCATTGCCTGCCGATGAAATTGATCCTTTATCACTGATTACTAAACAAGATGGCAGTGCATTAATTATTTATGTGCAACGTGAAGCTGAGCCTTCACTGCGTATTAATGAGCAAGCCTTTTTACTGCGTCGTATCCAAGGCAAATTATCCTAGTGTATCTCTGTTTTTTTGGTTTTTTATGAAATTTGCTTCACTGGGTAGCGGTAGTCGCGGTAATGCATTAATTGTTGAGTCTGCAGGTACGCGTATTCTTATTGACTGCGGTATTACCTTGCGAAATTTAACTGCGGGTTTGGAACGGCTCGATTTAGCCGTCAGTGATTTACATGCCGCATTTATTACGCATGAGCATGGTGATCATATTAAGGGTGTTAAAGCCTTGGCACGTAAACATTCGATGCCTGTTTATATGACGCATGGCACTGCCGTTAAAAGTGGCTGTGATGAATTACAGCAAGTCATGCTTATTGATAATGTGACAGCCATTAATGTTGGCGGCTTATCTGTCCAGCCTGTAGTCGTGCCACACGATGCTCGCGAACCTTGTCAGTTTGTTATAACGGCTACTGTTAATGGTGTTGAAACGGATCACCCACCACGTGAAAAGCGTTTAGGTGTCTTGACCGATTTAGGTAGCTATACGCCACATGTCATTGACGCTTATAGTAACTGTGATGCGATGGTTCTAGAGTGTAACCATGATGTCGGTATGCTAGAGGCCGGTTCTTACCCTTATAGTCTTAAGCGTCGCGTATTAGGGGATTGGGGGCATTTAAGCAATCATCAGGCACGTAATTTACTGTCTCACTTTGATCATGAAAAAATACAGTGGTTGGTAGTAGCGCATATTAGCCAGCAGAATAATACGGAAGCTCTCGCGCTAGATGCGCTTCAAGATGTTTTTCCTTATCATGAGCGTATTTTAGTGGCTGATCAAGATGCCGGATTTGATTGGCTGCAAATTGATTAGCGCATATTGAATTAGCGTACATTGATTCAAAAGGTTTTATGGATATTAATAAAAACAGAAGATATCCGCGTGTTGCTAGTGATGCCCAGTTAGAGTTGCGGCACCCAGCACTTGGTGCGATATTATTAAAAGCTAAAAACGCTTCTAAAGGCGGTTTTTTTGCTTTACGTGGTGTGCATATATTGCCGCCTGTCGATACCGAGGTTAGCGTAACGATTAAACGGCATACGGGTACACTTAATTCTGAACCAGTACAAATGCGTGTTGCCCATGTCTCTGATGAAGGCATAGGCTTAGAGTTTATCTAATGAATTGGATAGCAATCAATGCTCAAAGCAAAGGACAGTCTCTCTTCTAGCGCGGTCATTTCTGACCGACAACTGGGTTCTCAGCTTACCTTATTGGTAGCGTTAGGCATGTTTGTAATGGTGTTGAGTGTATCGATTGGCACCTCTATTATTATTAACCAATCACTCACCAATAACTTTATTCAAAATGGCAAAAACATTACCGGTGTACTCGCTAAGCAAAGTTCATTGCCAGTGTTATTGGGCAGTCCTGCTTTTGCTAAGCAGGCTATAGAAGTTGTCCATTCTTTTCCTAGTGTTACTCAAGTGGCTATCTATGAGCTAGAAGATATTTTACTTGCTGAGTCGGGCGATGCTATTCCTTGGGTCGAAGTGTTGCCGCAAGAGTCCTCTCAGCAAGCGGATGAGAGTTCCGTTTCTGTGCTCGAATATGACGGAAACGATTACTGGCAGTTTTCTAGCCCGGTGAAGTCCGATAGTGCTGAGCCTGAATTAGAAGATCTTGAGGCGACTCGCAAGCAAGAAAATAAAATTGGCCGTGTTCGAGTACTGGTTGCAAAAGATCAGTTATACAGCGCGCGCTATAATATTATTCTCGGTAACGTTGTCGTATTGTTGATTGGTGCAACGGTATTAGTGTTAGCACTGAATGGATTAAGCGGCGCATTGACTCGGCCTCTTGAAGAATTTGTTGAGACAATGGCTTCAGGTGCTCGTGGTGAGCGTAATAACCTTAGGGTTGATTTGTCGGGTTCAAAAGAAACGCAGCAGTTAAGTAATGCATTTAACCAAATGATGGAAGTGTTAGAAGACAGAGAACTTCAGCTTGCCACCGCTCGCGATCATGCATTAGCAGCGGCTAAGTTAAAAGCAGAATTCGCAGCCAATGTGAGCCATGAAATTCGTACACCGCTTAATGGTATTCTTGGCACGCTTAACTTACTCGGTGACACAGTACTTAATCGTGATCAAAAAGAATTGATTACATTAGCAGAATCATCGAGTGAAGCCTTGATGATTTTAATTAATGACATATTAGATTTTTCACGACTATCGCTTGATCAAGCTGAGCTGAGTAATATCGAATTTGATTTGCATCAGCTACTAGAGGAGCTCATGTTTTTACATGCGCAGTCTGCGGATGCTGCGAGTCTTGATATTCTAACGGACTATGACAGCGCCTTGCCTTTATTGGTTGAATCAGATCCTAATAAGCTGCGTCAGTTATTAAATAATTTAATTAATAATGCCGTTAAGTTTACTGATCATGGGTCGGTATTGATTAGCGCTAAAAAAGAAGTGGATACGCAAGGTAAGCTTTGGATACGATTAGGTGTTCGTGACACAGGTATAGGGATATCCGAAAAGGATTTACATAGAATATTTTTACCGTATTCACAAAGTGACGGCTCAATGACGCGAAAATACAGCGGCACGGGTTTAGGTCTTTCTATTTGTGAAAAATTAGCTGAATTGTTGCATGGTGATATTGGTGTGCACAGCGACATTGACGATGGCAGTGAGTTTTATGTACGTATTCCGTTTTCTTATCGGCAAGCGTTAGCAGATGCTGTTGAAAAAGAGCAGGCCTATCCGTTATTGGCTCACCCTATTATTATTTACGGTAGTACCGTTGAAATTTGTAAGGCCTGTCAAAGCCTGAGCGACTTTTATAAAATGGAAGCGGAAATTTGTCCCGATGTTACTTGCTTAAAAGTCGCTTTAGAAAAGCTATCGACTTCAGAGAATGCTTTTTTAAACCCAATGCCAACACTGATGATATATTGCTCTGTAGATGAGAACTTTGAAAGTGTCTGGAGTGAAGTTGAAGAGTTAGTCCAGTATCATAATCTTAATACGATTGTTGTTTCACGAACGGTTAACAATGACGTAAAGATGACAGACAATATCTTGCTGACACGACCGCCTTTGCGCGCGAGTGCATTTTCATCAGCCATGTTAAGTCTTTTGAAGTTGGACCAGCCTCATCATCAAAAGGATGATACCTTTGGTATTGCCGATCTTTCTAATTATTCAGTTTTGTTGGTTGAAGATAATATAGTTAATAAGCGTGTTGCTAATGTGATGCTTGATAAATTAGGTTGTGATGTTGTTGTTGCTGAAACAGGGTTGGAAGCGTTAGAGGCGGTAAATGATAGGCATTTTGATTTAATTTATATGGATTGCCAAATGCCAAAAATGAATGGCTATGATGCGTCGCGTGCTATTCGGCAAATGAGCGGCGAGAAATCACGTACACCGATTATAGCGATGACAGCGAATATAGATCCTCAAGATAGAATTCATTGCTTTGATGCGGGTATGAATGATTTTTTGAGTAAGCCATTTAAGCTCGAAGAATTATCGGCAATGACTCAAAAATGGGTAGGTACTGGAAACGCATGAATGAGCAGGCTGATACTTTAAATGTTTTACCTACTGCTTCTTATCCTTTAGCTTATATTATATTAGATGCTTCTCAGGCTCATACGTTTGATACTGAGCGGGTAGAGCAATTGGCGCGGCGCTGTGGTTATTCTGTCATCTCCTCGATTAAAGAGGCGACTAATCCTAATGCAATAAAAATTATATTTGATAATGGTCAATGGCGAATTCACTTAGATAGTAGTTCAGCTATTGTGAGTGTTGATTTTTCTGACCCTCGCTTTTATGCGCGAGCGAGTAGCTCGGCGTTGCAAGGTGAATATGTTGTTAGAGCGGTATTAGGTCGTAAGAAAGCAGCACAGTCATTAACCGTTTTAGATGCGACAGCAGGATTTGGTCATGATGCTTTTCTTTTGGCGGCGGCAGGTTGTCAGGTGATTTTAGCTGAGCAAATGCCATTGCTGGCTTATTTGCTAGAGCAAGCCGTTCAGCGGGCGCAAAATCATACAAGTGATTTGCTGATCTCTGCGGCTGAACGAATGACGGTTAAAGAAGCGAATAGTGTCACGCTTATGCAGCAATGGTCGACTAGCCGCCCCGATGTGATTTATTTAGACCCCATGTATGCCCATGCTGATAATGAAAGTAAGCGCGGCTTAAAAAAAAGCGCTGCGGTTAAAAAGAACATGGCTTTATTACAGCGATTGACAACGCATCAAGAGGCTATGACTTCGGCAGTGCCATCAGCCGTCCAATCTGAGTTTCTCGAAGATGATAGTGGCCTTGTTAGTGCTGACAATCAGCATTTTGTAAGCAGTGAAGGCGAGGGTATGATTGAAGCCGCTCTCGCGCTGGCGAAAAGCAAGGTAGTCGTGAAACGAGCGCCGGGTGCCGAATGGCTTGGTGGCCGTAAACCCGCATCATCCATCACTGGTAAGGCTACGAGATTCGATATTTATCCTTTGAGCTGAGCGTTTCGCCGTAAATTTATCTCTCCCTCTGGCGATCAACTAACGCCTGTTTTATACTGTGCCGCTTTTGCAGCCTTAGAGAAGAATATCCATGAATACCGCCAGTTCTCCTGCCAGCCGTGTGTTGGCCGTTAGCAATAATTTACCTATTCGTACTGATCAGCCTATTCATAGCGGAAAAGTCCGTTCGGTTTATTGGCTGTCCGATGCTGACAGTCAGCGTTTAATTCAATCTGAAGGCTATGATGTTGCTGCTGATGCGCAGTTGGCTGTTATGGTTATTAGTGATCGTATTTCAGCGTTTGAGTGTATTTGGCAGGGTGAGGGCGGCATGGCTGGCGTACCTGGTAAAGGTGCCGCGTTAAATGCTATTTCGAATCATTGGTTTGAATTGTTTCGCGAGCAAGGGCTTGCCGACAGTCATATCTTAGCTGTGCCGCATCCATTGGTCTGGATTGTTCAAAAAGCGCGTCCAGTAATGATTGAGGCAATTGCTCGTCAATATATAACAGGTTCAATGTGGCGCTCTTATGCCAAAGGCGAACGCGAATTTTGCGGTATTCATTTACCCGAAGGTTTAGAGCGCGATCAAAAATTACCTGAGTTACTTATTACGCCATCGACTAAGGGTATTCTTAAAGGAATTCCTGGCGTGCCAGAAGTTGATGACGTTAATATTACGCGCACCGATATAGAGCAAAATTTCGCAGCGTTTAAGTTTCAACAGCTAAACGATATTGGCCGCTATGAAACATTATTACGTGAAGGTTTTGATGTTATTGGCGATGCCTTAGCTAAAATCGATCAGGTATTTGTTGATACTAAATTTGAATTTGGTTATGTCAAAGACGCTGCTGGAAATGACAAGCTCATTTATATGGATGAAGTCGGCACGCCTGATTCATCGCGTATTTGGGATGGTGGGCAGTACCGTCAAGGTAATGTTGTTGAAAACTCTAAAGAAGCTTTTCGTCAATTATTACTGAATCATTTCCCAGATTCAGATATTTTATTAAATAAAGATCGCATGGTTGAGCGAAGCGCACTTGCGCGTGATAACGCTTTGCCAGAAGAAGTGCTAATGGCAGTATCAGCTACTTATGTAGGCATGGCTGAGAAAATTATGGGCCGTGCATTGCCGCAGTCAGATAATCCGCAAGCTGAAATTATTGATGTGTTAAACGAACGTTATGGATTAATTGCGTAGTGAATGGTCGCGCCTGTTTCATCATTATGGCGCTCTTTCATCCAGCAATGATGTTCTCCGAAAAATCATGACAATGGATCTCTTTTCACAGACGCAGGATACTACTAATGCATTAGTAGTGGACGAGAAAAACGCTGTGTGGGAGATTCCATTAGTTGATGGCGAACTAACGCTGTATAGAAATGGGTTTTCTGCTCAAGAAGCTGATGATTATTTTACGCAACTGCAAGACACGTTAGCGTGGACTCAAGAAAAAATCACCATGTATGGTAAGACTCATAACGTTCCGCGTTTATCGGCGTGGTATGGCGATGAGCGCGTTCCCTATACCTACTCAGGTATAACCGCTTATGGTTTGCCTTGGACAGAATCGCTACAAGCGATTAAGGCGAGAGTTGAGCAGTTAGCAGCGACCCACTTCAATAGTGTGTTAGCAAATCTATATCGTGATGGTGCCGATAGTGTTAGTTGGCATGCGGATGATGAATCTGAATTAGGCCCTGCGCCCGTTATTGCCTCAGTGAGTTTAGGGCAAGAGCGTACATTCCAGTTAAAGCATAAATCTGATAAAACACTAAAAACCAATGTGCTATTACCGCATGGCAGTGTGTTGGTTATGCGTGGGGCGACACAGCAGCATTGGCTGCATCAAATTGCGAAAAGTCGCCGTGCTATGTCACCAAGAATTAATCTTACCTTTCGGTTAGTCGACAAGCGCTTAGCTGAGGCGTCAGTCAAGCGCTAGTAAAGCGTTAGTTGGCAGGCAGTGTGGTATCTAAGTCATGCAGTATGCCGTCGCTAATGTTGTATATCCAGCCATGAATAGACAGTGGGTTACCGTTTTTCCAAGCATTCTGAACAGCTATGGTTTCACTCACATGTTTGACTTGCTCAATAACGTTTAGCTCGCACATTCTATTATTTTTTTGTTCAGGGGTTAGGTCTTCTAGCTCGACAAGATGTTTTTGTTTTACTTCTTTAATATGCTCCAGCCACTCATTAATTAACCCATGATCTTGATCTTCTACAGCGGCTTTTACTCCCCCGCAGCCATAATGACCACAAACAATAATATGCTTAATTTTTAATACTTCTACAGCAAATTGAATAACAGAAAGGCAGTTAGTGTCGTTATGCACAACCACGTTAGCGATATTACGATGCACAAATACTTCGCCGGGTGGCAGGTTAACAATTTGAGTGGCGGGTACACGACTATCGGAGCAGCCTATCCATAAGTAGTCAGGCGTTTGTTGTTCTGAAAGACGATCAAAAAAGTCGGGGTCACTGGCTTTGATTTTTTCTGCCCAAGCAATATTGTTATCGAA
>Ga0115008_10002040_pt1 | contig 16725 bp, 11 predicted proteins | sample FraStrMetagenome_FD_87164 | JGI IMG/M metagenome (GOLD analysis project Ga0115008, IMG submission 87164) | Marine eukaryotic phytoplankton communities from Arctic Ocean - Fram Strait ARC3M Metagenome | ecosystem: Environmental > Aquatic > Marine > Oceanic | place: Fram Strait | collected...
AACGGTCGTTCCTCAGATGTTTTCTCCGAAAAAATGACAATTGTCGCGTAAGTTCGATACTTGTTCAAAAGTTTTTGAGATATCCTGTGTGTGACGATATATCCTTGGAAACCTCATTTAGGCGTCTATCAGTTCGCGAACTTGTAGTTTCAAAGATTGTTAAATGGATGATTCTCGACAGATTGAAATTTATGTTTTTTCGACCTTTCCCCGTACTTCCCCTAGTTAATTTTCACCGTAAAAAGACAGCCGAAACTGCACCGACCCGAATTGGCTTAAAACTAATAGACATCTTGTGTCACTCAACACCATCTTATTATAAATATAATTAGGAGCACCTGCATATGTGTTGTGTTGCTTGGTGTGCTCGGGAAGTATATGAACTCATTGTGTATGTGGTGGCTGCTGTTTTCATCATTTACTAGTAAAATGTTAGTATTTTCTTTATTTTTTTTTAACTGTATGCTTTTATTTTATCAACTTCTACTCTTGTACCAGGTTTATATATGTGTGTGAAATATAGCGATCATGCACGATTTATAGCGAGCTGGACCTCGTAAATATGATGAGTCGCTACTCGCTACCGCTCCCATTAATTACACGTGTAAGTATTTCACGTGACAATCCATCTCACACGACTGCGTGTCACATGATGTTGCATTTTCCCACTGCCAGTGCCAGCGTGACGTAATTTGATAAACTTCGTTCTAAGTTCGCTTCCTTCCAAAGGGTTTTGGCATGTTCTGGCTTCTTTTTGTTTTCCTCCTCTCTCTCTATTTTTGCTTAGCACGTTCTGACTTCTTTCCTCTCGCTCTCTCTGTCACTCTCACACCCCACTTTGTGAGCCTAAGCCCTTCGATACCTTCATGTTCGATATATCGCATACACCTATACCTATATATCTCCTTACATGAAACACCTTGAGCTCCATTTGACGCAGTAAGAAAGATGATAACTTTTACAGGGTTCCCAACGACGTCGGAAGAGAAGAAATCCAATGGTGATGGGAAAGAAGCCGTGAAGAAGTGGCCACCGTTAGAAGGTGCCCTTCCAATGAGAAAGGTTGCACCGGTGCTCTCATCGTCGATGTTTACTCTGTCTATTTGTTCCTTTAATGTACTTGCAGAAAGTTATTGTTCTCCCAGATCTCATCGAAATTTACCGGATGCTGATTTTGTCTTTTCGCCAAAACGACGGGACCTTTTGAAAGAAACTTTAAAGAGATTGTCTATGAGCTTTGATGTCCTTTGTTTGCAAGAAGTCGATACGTTTGATGAGGTCGTTTACCCGCTCATGAACGGTTTAGGATATGACGGATATTGCGTAATAAGAGAAGGAAAACGAGACGGGTGCGCCATATTTTACAAAAAAAGTGTATGGTCATGTCTGGCTTCGGAAAGCGTTCAGTTTGACGATTTAGCATCTCTTGCAACGGACGGTAGAACTTCGTATAGTGATAGTAATGGCCATACTAACGCATTGTTTGGTTTTCAGAGATCTTTTTTACGCAGAAATGCTGCAGCTCTAATTGTTATCGAACATTCTGCATCGAAGCAAAGGGTTGTGATATCATCGGCTCATCTGTTTTGGAATCCGGGCTACGAGTATGTTAAGTTGGCTCAAATAAAGTATCTTGTTGAGCGAATACATAGGATTGCTAGAATGAACTCTTACGATCCAATAAATCACATGATTCCAGTTATTATGTGTGGGGACTTCAATTCAAAACCAACATCGATAGTTACCGACTTCATCAAAAATGGAGTGATTGATGGAAGGATGGTCGCACCTTGGAGATATTTTCCTGAACAACCATTATCAGACATTTGCGATGATGGTGATGGCATAATGGCCAAGAAGCTTCTTGCGTTAGATATTCGCACTAAAAAGACAGATGGTTCCACCGATGGTGCAACCCTCCCCTCTAGAGGGGGAGAATGGAAACGAAAAAGTCTACACGATGAGAAATTGCAAGACAGCAGCAGTAAATCTCAGGCAAAAGTAAGATATCTTTTAGATTTCTCTTTAAACAAGTTCTGTAGATGGTTAAGGATTTTTGGTATCGACGCAGCGCTTGAAACTGAAGATGAAGAGAAAGAAAGAACATCAAATAAAGGGCTGATAAAAATTTTTGATCGATGTCGTGAGGAGAAACGAGCATTGATAACGACTTCCAACAGATTATTGCTCCGTAAAGATTGTCCACCTGGTGCATTCTTGGTCAATTTTCGTGATATTGAGAAATCGTTCATTGATTTATTACTGACACACGGAATTGTATTGGAGCCATCCAAATTTCTGACGAAGTGTACCGTGTAAGTGCCTTGAGTGTGTTAGTTTCAATGGAAAACAATTTACTTCTGACACTGTCATTACTCTTTCAGATGCAATGGAAAGATAAGTAAAGTTACAAGTCCCGAAATGAGAAACGCTTTATTTACTACTGTAAAGGCGCCTGATGATTCAGATTTATGTGTTTACTCCTGCAATGGTTGTTCACAACCGTATTGGTGGAGTGAAAGGCCTGAGTCTTCGGCTTCAAGGGTAAAGAATAAAGCGGCAAAACTGTTTCGTTTGGCTCTTCAAGCTGGTGTTCCTATCGAGGGTGACCTCTCCGTATTTGACTTTGTTGATGTGGAAATGGAAAGAAAGGCAGGAAAGCAAAATAAAGATAGATCGAGACTGCAAGTAGTAGAATGGTTTAATACTGAGCGACTTACTCATACGTTTAAGTTTTCGTCTATTTACGAAAATATCCCCTTCACCAATATCACAAGCGATTTCGTCGGTGCTCTTGATTATATATTTTACGACCAGGAAAAATGGATAGTGACTCATGAGCTCCATGTCCCAACATCTTTCAACGAGCTGAACGTGAACAAAACGAAAGGCGGACATTTACTTCCAAGCATGCATTGGCCATCAGATCATCTCCCGATTGGCGCTTGCTTATCATTTAAGAGACACGCCGACGACTGTGCCTGTGGTTGCATGCCAGCGGAAGTACGTTCAATATTTGAAATGGCCGAGTTACGTAAACAGGCTATGATGAGAGGCAGATAAAAAGCTTCATCATAATGTTAAATTGAGAATTTTACGGATCTCGATTTTATTCAGAGTTGAAGCCCTTGTTTAATTTAGTACGATAAGCTAGATGAAAGGGCATAGAAGCTACGAAACACAGGTTCTATTTAATTTTTTGTTTGCCAAAACTGCTATTAGAACACCTGAGGACTCCTCAAAAAATTTAAAGGAGTGGTGATTGACGTGACTGATTGCAAGCGCTTATAACGACATTCAATCGTTACACAATACATACTGTTTCTATCGATGGTTCATAGTGGCTCCTTTCTTTACGGTCTACCTTTTCACCTCTCTTTACGGTCTTACTTCTATACGTCTTACCAGTTATTGAGTTTTTGCATCGCTCTCTTCCTTCATCTGAGTCGCTTTTAAAATATCAGCAAAACTCTTTTTGTTTCCCCAGGCTGACGAGGTAGCTGGAATAGAAGCCATACTTTGTTCACTACTCGATGCACTTGTCGAAGAGTCGTCTTTCGCCAATTTTGAGTTGTGTTTTTCTTCAGCAGGAATCATATTTGTATCATTACTCCTATTAACGCTGACAGTCTTTCCTTTTAAAACATCCTGCAATATGTTTAGGGAAAAGTGAGTCGTGGGAGTAACTTTTTACACAGGTCAGTATTTTCAATGGCCTCGATTGTGGTCAGACAGTACGAATACATATGCACCCAGCGTTCGCACGTCGAGCATTGACAAAAATTATCCTCATTCCAAGAGCGAGCTTCTACCAATAAATATTTAACTTACTTTATTTTTCAGATGCTGAGAAGATGGTGCAGGTTTTCCGGAAGGCGGGGTAGAGGAATGTTTCTGAGTATTTGGAGTAGCAGCTTTTAAAAGAGCGGCAGCATATCCACCCTTTCAAACAAGCAAAAATAGAGATTAGAGGATGTACATGAATCATCAATAGGTGCAAACGTTTCGCGCAAAAGGATCACTAATCGATTTAGATTTCTCTCAAACAAAGGATTACTCTGCTATCGGCTGAACTATTCTCTTGATTTTTGAATCATATCCAAGCACGTGTGCTACGACATAAAGATAATTATCGACTTACCATAGCCGCTTTAGACGATGATTTGGATTCGGGCACAGTTACAACATTGTTCTCGATGCTTGCGTCTTTTCCACTTGTCGAATTCTCAGTCACAGACACATGATCACTAGATACAGTTTCCACTGTGGTGATTTTCGTCGTATTCCCGTCAGACGCTCCCAACGCAGGAAAATGAGATTCTTCCATAGGAGGTGGTGTCACAACAACGATCTCCTTTTGGCCTTTCGTTGACGACGTTAGCTTCGCCTGTTTACCACTGTACTTGTTGGAACTTCCATACCTAGAGCGACTATTACCAAAAGATCCACCTCCTGATGATCGGTTTTGTTTATTGCTTTGCTTACGACTATAAACGGGTGGAGAGTCGTTTGGTATAAAAGTTACGGGTACGTTTGGTACCGCATATGCCGTTTTCACAAAGTTAGATGATTCTGTCTTTAGTCTAGCTTTAATCGATTGGCCGTTCAACATCTTTCCTCGCAGCGCAAGCATAGTTGCTACGATGTCGTCATCTGATCCATTTACTGTAACAAACCTGATTTAAGGATTAAAAAATCGAAATGAATCTTTCTGCATATTCACCAGTCTACAAATGTATCGCTACTTACCAATTGTGTCCCACATCCTCTCTAATCGTTTTCACAGTCACAGGACACCCATCCCATGAGTCAAACACCTCGAGAATATCAGCATCGGTAACATCACTTCCAACCTCACGCAGTATAATAGTATTCCTCGGCACAACGGGAGGAACTTGAAAAGTCTCCACAGGACCAACCCCAATAGCGTTACCATCCTTATCTACGTGAACCTTGAGTTCCTTACTCTCTTTCGCCGCAAATTCAAGAAGAATCAGTTTATCCTCTTGACTGCTGCAAATACGCACCACATTCGCAAACCGCGCTAACGTTTCAAACGAACAGCTATTGTTGTTACTAGCAAGAATATTTTGTAAGAACAAATCACGCGTGAGATTTTGCACACTAAAATAATATTCCAGTTGCTGTTTGAGGGCCTCTATTATATTCGCATTCTCCTCTTCTACTTCTTCTCCTTGTCCTTTCGGCTCTGCTGCTGCTGCTGCTGCTGCTGCGGTTGTAGTTGGTTTGTCTTCTATGCGTGCAACGGCGTTCCTTTCGTGGATCGTCGTAGAACTTTCGGTCATGGTTGGATTGGAATTCAAGAAAGAGTCGTAGTTGAATTTGGACTCAATATTTTTTGTTATTGGAAGGGTTCCTGACAAACACACACACACAGACACGCCCGCCTCTCTATTTTATTATTATGATTCTTTATTATTCTCTGAATTCAATTCAATGCAATTGAATTCAATGCGTCTATGCGATTGAAATATATATATAAAGTATATAAGTATTTCTTTGGATGAGGTTTCACCACAAAAGACTACGACACTACTCTATATAATATATTGAATCTCGTCTTTTGGAGGATGGATCGACGTTACGGGGGGGGGTTCAATTTACTCGCTGAATCGGTCAAAGGGATCGTGAACCAAGTAAGTAAGTAAGTAAATAAGTAAATAAGTAAAAATATGTAAGTAACCCAATATAGGCAAAACAACTGTGTGATGTGTGGAAGGACGTTTGTGTTTTAGCTAGTAGGCAGGTAGGGAAAGAGGTAGAGCCGTAGGGCCAAAGGAGCCTTTACTCTACTACGAGTACTACCTCTAGTCTAGCTAGCTGGGTTGAAAGCGAGCTTGGGGCCTGAGAAAGGGCATACCTACTACTCGTACTCGTACTCGTACTCGTACTCGTACTCGTAGGAATTACGGTAATTACGAAAGAGGGGAGATCGATGGTCAAGACTAGAGCTCCTGGACGTGTGGCTCCTGCGGATTGTTGCGAGCTAAATGTTTAGGGACGTCCACGTCACCCACCGAAACCAGAAGTAAGTAAGAAGCGCGCAGCAGCGCAGCATGCGACGTTACCCGCACAGCAGTTTTTCTTGCCTCCTCTGCCTCTCCTGCTTGAAGTAGGATACCGGTGTACCATGTCGTGGATTTGCGGATCAAGATTGGATGCGTTTTTTTTTTCTATTTATTGGCATACGTACAGTATTTTTGATTCATTAACCCTTGCTTATATTGGAAGCATTGAGGAATAATGCTGTTTTTAGGCTTGTATTACGTGTTGTTCATACTTATGCTTAGTGGGTGCTCCATCAGCAACGCATTTGTAACTACATCGAATAGATGTCATCATCAAGCAATTTCTTTTTCGAGAAAGATTACTCGCACGCTCGAATTGAAAGCAGTTGAGGAACCTGAAGAGTCATCTAGAGAGGAGCGATTAGCGCAATTGGGCTTTACATCCGATGAAATATCACGAGCCGAAAATATTGATGAAGAGGTGGAGCAAGAAGTTAAGGTCGTGGTCATCGATGATGTCGATCCTGTAACCCTGACAGCGATTGGGTTTGCTCTGATTGCTTTTAATTTTCTAGTGTTTGCTAACATGGGTGACGCTGGAATTGCTGGAATTGTTGCTAGAATCATAAATGCTTTTAGATGAAAATCCATTCAACAACACCTCTACCTACTTTTCAAGTCCCTTCCATTAACTACACCTCTATCTACTTTTCAAGTACTTTATATTTTTTGTGCAACTCTTGCAAAACGGAGAATAGGAAAAATTACAAACAAAACCAACTAATAAGGATATTCTAGGCACGTTTCGATAGCCTTGGTGACTCCAATTCAATATCACATTGGCATCTATATTCTAAGCTAACGATGATTTGTTATCCTCTCAATTAGGTCTTGGTATCAACATCTTCAATTCAACTAGAAAGTTCACTTCAACAAGCGTGGGAACCTAACGCCATTATACTCAGCTCCGCGAAGGGTTCTTGAAACAATGAGCCTAAATCTGTTGATGTCTGAACGAAACATTTCTCCTGCTTCGTGGTTCAAGGGATCGTTCGGATTGGGTTCGTAGAAAAGGTAAATTAGACCATAAATAACCGAGTTAATGTCCAACACAGGAGACCAGTCTTCGCGCAAAATATTTAAACAAACATTTCCCTGCAAGTTAATGTTCGGGTGATAGATTTTACATGGACTTTGTAGAGTGACTTTGGGCGGTTTATGGGGATAATCCGCAGGAATATCGAAGAAAAATGGATATTCGGCATTCTTCCAATATCCTGTATCAGGAGTTATCTTAACAATAAAACGAGTCAAGTCATCAGGATTGGGAAACGACATTTCAGCAACGTTACCTCCGTCCAACTCAGCAATATCTACGATGCCATTTCATGCACAGTTAGGCGATAGCAGTCACTATTAGCTAAAAAGTTATTCTACGGCACATGAATCTCTAAATGCGAAACGTACCTTTCTGAATACGAATTTCTCCCATTGTCCGGTTCCTACCATTACCTGACTGTACTTTATCCTTTTTGAATCGGTTGAAAATTGCAACCTGCTGCGGCGCATCCGTAGGCGAACTTTTGCCAACATCAGCCGCAGCTGCCTGCTCGGCAGCGGCTGCAGCAGCATTTGCCTTCGCTTGCGCCTCTCTTTTCTTTTTCAAATTGAGCATCGCTTAGGATTTAATAGGTATTTTGCGATATTACAGAGCGGGTGGACAGGTTTCGTTTTCTTGTTTCGGATGTTATATTCCAATGTGGAGATCAATCACGTGAAAAAATCGACTCTCTCACCTCCTCCTCCTGTGCAGTCTGTACACTGTACCTGTAGGTTCCGCTTTTGCGGCCTTCCTCGGTTTTCTTCTCTCGTACGAGACTCGTCGACAAAAAATAAAACTTCGTACACTGTGAAGTTTAGAGTTATGTAGCTCTAATCATGACATACAGGTGTGTGTGTGCTAACCTTGAGTGGGATTACACAGGTTATTGGACAATTTGTTCGTACATTAATAATTTTCTCATTTCACTTTGTTTTTTCTTTTTTGGGGGGAGGTTCTCACAAAAATATTCTACCTGCGTAACAGAAAATAGAGTGTATTATAATATATTCATTGTGTCAGGAATGTTATTCAAACGACATTCATCATGGCCTCGTCTTGTACTCATTTGGAGTATTTGTTTATGGATTGTATCGTCAGCGACATTGAAATCGTACACCGGTAGTAGTTCGCAACACAAACCTTGGCAAGGTTATCGTTACGAGCGTCGAAATCGTTTCCAAAGAAGGTTTCAGTATAGACAAGCGGACAACCTAGAATGGGAAGGTGGAGAAGATGGTTTCATAGGCAAAGTAAACGTTTGTGTTCGTGGAGGATCCGAAGCTGACAGTCGGTGGAGTCGCTTTAGAATCCTTTGTCTCAAAGTCTACATTCCCACTTTGCTTATTAGAGGAATATATATGATACTGCATCCTGAAAAGTTAATGAACGAGCTAAATGTCGATACATCCTCGGAACTCAATGCTTTGCTGTGCCAACTTGTTGGCATCTCTATGAACTCGAGAGGGTTGCTTCTGCGATTGACTCTTACTTTGAACTCGTTTTCTCGAGCAGTATGTATAAGTATGATTCCTCGTTTGTTATTTTTAGGTAGATCGTGTGTAGGCGTAAGTGGACGACTCATTGGCAACGCAAGGACATATCTCATGCTTGTAGTAGCATTTATGGGTTTTCTTATGAAGTTCGACATGCCGTCTACGACGTTTTATGCTATTGGTCTGCTCGTATTGGAGAGCTTGTCTTGGATAGTTTGTCCCAATATTGTTTGCAATATGCTACTTACATCACCTAATCAAATGACTGAAAACGTACATGTCATCGTTAGAAGGTATGGCATTTCATGTTTGACAAGTATTTTGTTTGCTTTATTAGCTCTACGTGAAAAAAATTCATCTGGAAGTACTTGGGAGCGTAAATAGGTGTTAACTCAACCAAATAGTACCTACGACATTGTACCTGAATTTTATTACCAATATTCTATGCAGAGGTCAAAATTGTATCAATCACAAACTTAGTATTTTGTATATTGAGAAATTTAATTGCTGCAATGGTATGTACCGTGGACTATTACATTTAATGTGCCACGGGGAGTTGTTGCTAGCTGTATTAATGGCCGGAGATGTTTGTATTTCGCCAAGAAATGTTGCTTTGTCTCTTCTGAACTTAGTGTAGGTCGAGATAGCTGCCTTTCCCAGAGTTCTTGCGAATTGTGGATGAACATGCGTATTATGGCGTGTGCACGTATTTAGAGTCGCAAATAATCCTTCCAAAGCGAGTGCACCGATTTTATAACGAGCTTTAACCCTAAATAGTATGTCACTGGTATTAAGTATTGACCAATGGATGTCACGTTTGTCATTTAGTAAAATAATCAAGGTTTTACAACGGATTATTCCAATATTGATTGGTTTCCTTTCATTTATACCCAATGGATACGTAAAATTTTAATTTGTATTGATCGATGGATATCCCATTTGTCATTTAATCAAAATAATCAAGTATGTCACTGGTATTAAGTATTGATCGATGAATGTCACGTTTGTCATTTAGTCAAAATAATCAAGGTTGTACAACGGATTACAGTATTCCAATACTTATTGGCTTCCTTTCATAAATGCCCAGTAACTACATAAACATTAAATTTGTATTGATCGATGGATATCCCATTTGTCATTTACATGTTAGTCAAAATAATGAAGGTAACGAATGATTGCAATATTGATGGGCTTCTTCTTTATAATTTGTCTACGTATCTGAGTGCAGAAGATATAATTCAGTGGTTTTACTCTTGTCCCCAACGGTTGTCATGAATTGGACGAAACCTATCATTTAGCCGTGTTTCGCCTTTGTCAGGGGCATCAAATCAATAAAATACGTTTTACGTAAATTCTTAACCGCATGTATAAATAGTTTGGGTAAATTTCCTGCGTAATTTATTGGCTTCTTTCTTTTCATTATCATGTCACTCCTCAAGTCGGATTGGGATTTGTTGATAATGCAACTAGAAAGTACCTCCATTACCAGGGAATCGTTAAGGTCAATAATCAATTAACTTTAAACTTGAATTTACGATCAGCGCCAATCAAGACGTAACAGAAATTTGAACAAGTATCCCCGCACGTTGTCCCAAAATCTATCGGAAGAGAGCAGAAATACTCTTCTTTGCGTGAATATTGAAAATGGTTTGTGCAAGCAAGGGAGCAACGCTAAGCTCCGTTAGTTTTTCGTTAGCTTTTCTTTGGGGAGAACTTGGAATAGTGTCTAAAATAACACATTCTTCCATAGCGGAGTGGGCAATGCGGTCGTTTCCTGGGCCACTGAGTAAACCGTGACTTGCAAATGCGAAGACACGCCTGGCACCAAATTCCTTCAAAACCTCTGCTGCTTTGCACAAGGTTCCTGCTGTATCTATCATATCATCAACAATGATGCAGTCACAGTCCTTTACTTCTCCAACAAGGTCCATCCTGTCCACAGATCCGGCACGCGCTCTCTGTTTAATAATCATTGCCAACCCAATATCATTCATATCAAATTTGTAAGCGAGTCCTTCCTTAAACTTTTTTGCGCGATATACACCACCTGCATCAGGGCTAACGACAACAGGGTTATGTAAATCTTTGTTTCCAAAGTAATTTATTCCAACAACACCACCATCAAGATTGTCAACTGGAACTCTAGGCCCAAAAAATCCTTGAATCTGGCCGCAATGTAAATCAACAGCGACAACTCTATCAACTCCCATGGCCTCAAGTAATCGGGCTACATCAGCTGCACTTATGGGGACACGAGCTTGCATTTTACGATCTTGTCTAGCATAGCCGTAATAAGGGATGACAACGGTAACACGTCTCGCACTAGCGCGGTTTAGAGTGGAAACCATTAGAAGAAGTTCAATCAGGTTATTGTTTACTGGAGGACCAGTAGGTTGGACAATATAAACATCTTTCCCACGAACATTCTCGTGAATCATAATGTTAACTTCCCCATCAGCAAACTTCCCAACAGTGGCCTTTCCCAAATTCACTCCGAGAATCTTCGCAATATCTGCAGCAAGAGCCATATTTCCATTACCGCTAAATATCTTTAGACCACCAGCATGCTTTTTCTCGCGCTATCAATTGCGTAAATTCGATATTAATTGAACAATATTTGATTCAAGAAACACACGATGCAGAACAACAATTCTGCATCGTGCAAATGAAACAAAACCACCACCATTTAATCATCCAATTCTCACCTGAACAATCTTCTCGAGACGCTCCTCTTTAGCCCGCTGCGCCTCTTCATCATTTTGAGCCACATCCGGCGATGCAGCAATCGGAATGTTCTCCTTCACAACCTCACCTTCCACCACTTCTTCTTGAATAGGACTTTCCACCGAACTGTTCTTAGAAGCCAACGTTCGTTCTGTCGTATGCCTCCTGTAAAGTGTTGGTGAGAACGACCCCTCAAGCTTCGGATCCATCGCCGAACAACGCGTACGATCCATCATCGTGTTCGATGAGTATACCGATCCACCGACTGCCAAAGCAGCAGCTAAACCACACAAGGTTGCCACATTGGTACTGCCTTGACCATCAGTGGATGATGACGAAGAACAAGATGCAAAGGATCTCGTTCCAGCACTACGTACGGCTCGTCGTAACGTGCAAGAAGTTACAGCTCTATAGGCGGCAGCACTGGATAACATGATGATGATGATGATGATGGCAAGTCGCTAAGGAAAGTTAATGTGTGTGAGACAAACGAGAAATATTCCGATTGATTGGGGAGGTGGGAAGTATTTGCAGTGCATGTAGTCTTTACTAAAGTGTTGAGTGTTGAGAGTATTGGCGGGCTGATGCCGATGCCGCATCTCTCTCTCTCTCTCTCTCATGATGTCATTGCACGTCATTTGTAGCCATTGATCTCCAGTGCATATGTACATGTACTCCGAGCAGTGTGTCATACATGAATGAGGGCGTTGAATTAGAGTTTGGGAATTGAGTCTTGGAAGGCGACGCTTCCTCTTCCTCCTTTTACAGTGTGTAGTGTAGTGTGTATGGTCATCACACTCCCGAGAAAATTCGCACCATACGGGTGAAAACGAACGTACATGTATGTTGAACAAAGTAATTCAAATATCAACGAATCCAATGAATCTTCAGGAACTAACATCAGAAAGTACGGAAATGATCTTGACAGGCAGATGGATTAGTTTCACTGTGGTGAGCTCTTCTAGCCTTTTCGGCGAGTGGCGTCGGGTTGTGATCTTGCCCGGATCCTCCCGAAGGACGTATAATATTCTTAACTATTCTACCCGAATTTACGGTGTTATAATCGAACTTTATACAGAAGATCACAGATTTGGTCAGCGTAAACTAATATCTTAATCTATTAACATCGAAACAGAATTGTTTCTTTGTAATAAGTACTTGCGTCAACATTTTCGGGATGCCTTCTAAATCTCTTCGTATTCTGCAAGAGCCAATTCAACTCTGTTATTTTGATTCCTCACTGAAGACGCATAAGTCTTATTTAGTTCTACTAGATAGGTAAATGAAATAATAATGTTGACCAAATGCTGATTAGTTAGCTACGTGGGAGTCGAACCCATAGCCATTTTTCTTCAAAATGAGCAAAATATTTGGAACCTATGATAGAGGAATGAAGGTTTTAATCAGAAAATCGGTAGATCAATTATTAACTTATTGCTTGTGAAAATCATGTGCTTGGAAGTTTGAAAATTGGTTGAAAAGTCATAATTTTATGACCCTGAACATAAAACCATGATCAAAACCATTACCGCTTCAAAATGAGTAAAGTTTTTGAAAACCATGAAAGAGGATATAGATGAAATTTTTGAATCTGAAATTTGGTAGATTAATCATTAACTATATTCAACAATACTTGTTGTTTGTGAGTATTATGACCGTGAAAGTGTGAAAATTGGTTGAAAAGTCACAATTTCTGACCCTGAACATAAAACCACGACTAAAACCCATCACCGGGTAGGATTTCTTCAAAATGAGAAGTTTTTGGAACCCATTATTCCATGATAGAGGATGAAGATGAAGATTTTTGAATCTGAACATGTGTATATCAACCAATAACTTATTGTTTGTGAGCATTACGTGCTTGGAAGTTTGAAGATTGGTTGAAAAGTCATAATTTTATGACCCTGAACATAAAACCAATACCGGGCACCTGGTAGCACAAGCTGCAGCAGGCAAATACGGGGATAAGTAAAATATTACATGTACACATTTTTACAGAATAAAAAATATTTTTAAAAGAAATTATCATATTAACAACATAAATCTTATATGACATACTCTAATATTTATGACTAATAATAATAACATATGGAATGTGTTGCTTCATTGACGATACTTCGAATCCCGATTATGAATTTGAGGGGGATGAAAAATTACGCAAAGGGCATAGAGGGTGGTCATCCAACCGACGATTGTTAAAAATAAACCTTTGATAAAGTAGTTGGTATGAAGCAACGAAAAAAACGCAAACAAAGAAATAATCCTAAAAAGTGGGAAAATGAAAAAACCACCTATTTTTTTATGAATAGAATTTACGTGTTTAACTACATGTACATTCATTCGATCTTTCAAATAGGAGTTCTGAGTCTCTTTACGTCAAGTTATCAGTCATACTCGATACAGGATGGCTTCTTCTCTTATGCGTTCATGCTTAGTGCGTTATCTATTATTAGCCTTGCTTTTCACCGACCGGATTGAAAGCAGTTCCTCGATTAGATTTCTTGAAGAAGGATACGTAAGTCTATTTGTTGAAAAATTGATTTGTTCGTGTGATTGATTATTTTCAACATGATTCTGACAGACCTGATTTACACGCAGAATCTTGAACTTTCTTCTGAATATGACGTTCTTGAAAGTATATATTTGTCGACGGGAAATTCCTGGGTTGTGCAATGGCATTTTTTAGGAGATGGATCAACAAATTACTGCAATGATTTTGAAGGTGTAACCTGCACCGAAGTTGTCGACATCGGAGAAAGAGTAACTGGCTTGATCTTAGACAACTTCAATCTTTACACATTTATCCAGGATAGCGATCTAATTGGTTTGCCATATTTGACTACACTATCAATAGAGGATAACCCCTACATGACAGGAACAATTTCTCCAGCAATTGGCTCCCTGTCGTCCCTACAATATCTTCGTTTAAGAAATGGGGAGCTTACAGGTACCATCCCAACCGAAATTGCTAGTTTGACAAGTTTAAAAGAGCTTGACTTAAGTTTTAACGATATATATGGAACAATTCCATCCGAACTTGGGCTAATGAGTCTCCAAACCTTGAATATTATTGAGGCATCCTTGTCAGGTACTTTGCCTCCTCAACTTGGCCTGATGGCAAATATTGAAGTATTGGACTTGGAAGGAAATTTATTGAATGGAACTATACCAACTGAATTTGGGAATCTACAAACATTAACTTATCTGGATTTAGAAAATTTAGATTTGACTGGTGCTCTGCCATCAGAAATAGGCTTCTTAACCAATCTATCGACTCTACAAGTAAATAGGAATACATTGAGTAAGTCTGTGTATATTTGATATGAGTAGTACTTAAAATTCTAACATCGATTTTATAACTCAGGGGGAAGTTTACCTTCAGAATTAGGCCTCCTTACATACCTTGAAAACCTTGAGCTCCGGAGAAATGATTTTTCTGGTCGGATACCTTCCGAGATTGGAAATTGTTCTGCCTTGCTTCGCTTAGAAATTGATCACACCAACATAGTTGAAGGCATTCCCACTGAAATCGGTCAGCTATATGCGTTGGAGATGCTCGAACTTGATAACACATTTTTGAATGGAACGATTCCCACGGAGTTCGGAGAGCTACTTAACCTAAGAAGATTGGAGATACAAAATACAGAGCTTACTGGATCTTTGCCGACAGAACTCGGATTACTTATTAATTTAAGATATCTTCAAGTTGACGGAACCGAAATAACTGGCATAATTCCGACCGAATTTGGAAATTTAGAAAGTCTAGTTGATATTGAGCTAGACGACACCTACATTGCTGGATCTATACCTAGTGAACTAGGGAAATTATCATTGTTGCAAACCCTTGAAGTGGACAGTACTTTGCTTACGGGACCTTTGCCAACAGAACTGGGCCTTTTGATGAATCTTGAGTATTTGTACGCATATTCTACATACCTCTCTGGCGTCATTCCAACAGAATTTGGAATGCTAGAAAACCTGATAACCATGGAGCTAGAAGACACCTACCTTGCTGGATCTATACCTAGTGAACTAGGGAAGTTATCATTGTTGCAAGATCTTGAAGTTTACAGCACTTTGCTGACAGGGCTTTTACCTAGTGAACTAGGCAAGTTATCGTTGCTGCAGAACCTTGATGTTCATAACACTTTACTGGAAGGGTCTTTACCAAGAGAACTGGGCCTCTTGCGTACACTAAAGAATTTGTACGCATATTCCACATTGCTTTCCGGGGTAATACCTGAAGAGGTTATGGCACTTCCTGAACTAAGTGTGATGTGGTTGCATGATAATCAGTTCACGGGAAGCGTACCACAATTTACTGGGTCGAGTTTTACTTCCATAAGAATCGAAAGGAATATGTTGACGGGGACCATTGATTGCTTATTCGTGGATGTGGAAGTGACGCGAGTGGATGCGGATTGTTACGACGATTTGATATGTAACTGTTGCGATGAGTGTTTTGCATCACCAAGTTTAATGCCATCTGTAAGCGCTACCCCGACAGTTTCGCATCTGCCCTCATTTTTGCCAACAATATCATTGAAACCAAGTTCAACACCATCCACTGAACCATCACTGTTGCCGTCACATATACCCTCATCATTGCCAACATTATCCCAGCAACCAAGTCTAATTCCATCCGTCGGCCCATCACTGTTTCCATCCACAAGCTTTACACCGACTATAAGCGCTATCCCGACATATTCACATTTGCCAACTGTTTCTCTGAAACCAAGCTCAACACCATCCACTGAACCATCACTGTTGCCGTCACATATACCCTCATCATTGCCAACATTATCCCAGCAACCAAGTCTAATTCCATCCGTCGAACCATCACTGTTTCCATCCACAAGCTTTATACCGACTATAAGCGCTATCCCGACATTTTCACATTTTCCAACATTTTCTCTGAAACCAAGTTCAACGCCATCCATCGAAACATCACTGTTTCAATCAAGTCTAGTGCCATCCATCGAACCATCACTGTTTCCATCCACAAGCTTTACACCGTCTACAAGCGCTATCCCGACTACTTCGACTCCTTCTATTGTGCCCACAGTTGAAACCTCGAACTTTCCTTCTATCACGCCAACAAACGTTGTCACGACTTTCTCGCAATATCCGAGTATTTTTCCTAGCAGGCTAATTATCATCGATACAGTTCCTCCTACAATGACACTGGGCGAAAGTCCTTCTACGATTCCAGGTGCATCACCATCGGTCGCATTATCTTCTGCGCCGACAATCGTGTCAAGTGAAAATCCATCTGTATTACCAAGTGCATCACCATCGATCGCATTATCTTCTACGCCGACAATCGTGTCAAGTGAAATTCCATCTGTATCGCCGAGTGCAACACCGTCGATCGCAT
>Ga0115008_10002041_pt1 | contig 16720 bp, 15 predicted proteins | sample FraStrMetagenome_FD_87164 | JGI IMG/M metagenome (GOLD analysis project Ga0115008, IMG submission 87164) | Marine eukaryotic phytoplankton communities from Arctic Ocean - Fram Strait ARC3M Metagenome | ecosystem: Environmental > Aquatic > Marine > Oceanic | place: Fram Strait | collected...
TTAGCGAACAACAATTGTTTAATAAGCTTGATACAGGCACCTGCGATCCTATCTTTCCATTTGGATTTTCCTCAAACTTGCTCAAAATGTCGCAGAATTCTCTTCCTATGGAAATATTACCAGACTTCCATACCTTTTTAAGAATGCTCAAGTCATTTCTATCTGTGTCACTAATGCTAATGGGATCAGGCAAATTGCAATCCATTAAAGTTGCACTAGTAATCACTCTCGACACGAACTTGTCACTGCGGGGATCGAATAGTCCAGTTTGAACAAGATTACGAAGCGAGATTATCTCATCGTTGGCAGCAAGGAGCTGCGACGAACAAGGATTTGACAGCGATTTATCATCAGGTAAAGCATCAACGAGTGAACCCGTTTTGGCATAAAAAAGCTTGTCTAAAATTTTCAAGGTACATCTTGAATGGCTCTCAAATCTTTCATGAGTACAAGCAAGTTTTCGACAAGAAGCAAAAATTGTTATCAATTTCCAAACACAATTTATTTCCATTCTCGGGATAGAACTTCCAAATTTTTCGAGACGCACTTGAACGAAAGTTCAAAGAAAGTGAGATAAAACCAAACAAGCAACGATTGACAAAGAATAAACTCACCGTCTTCAGATTTAGGCCATTCTCCTGTCAAACAGAATTCCTTAGAGGAATGAGGATCAATGGATGAAACGTAGATTTGATTTCCACGTGAGTACCACTTTTGGCAGCTGAAATTTTCAAGTAAAATTCTTGAAAGCGTTTCTATTACTGGAGCATTTCTACCAAGATTGTCCATATGGCAAATATTTGCGAGTCTAACCATAATCCGAAACAATTCCACAAGCACGGCACTCGAAATGTTTACATTACTTGCCCACGCTTCTTTACAAATTTGGGAATATAAAACATCTACAATTTGACAAATTGCTGCATCAACAAGTCCACGTTCTAGAAAAATTATCTTGGAAAATGTGCTTATCCCAGGCAGTTTCTTCAAATCAAATTTCCATTTTAAGCCTTTGAGTCCCAATGCAAACCATAGGGTCTGCAAATAAACTACAGTATTTGCATGATTTTCGTAAATCATTTTCAATATGCTCGTATCATTCATAGTTCTTGAAAGAAGTAATGATGTCTCGTTCATTAAGAGACAAATGATACTTTCGGAAAAAGTATTCGCCCAAACTGAACATTCTTTTTCCAGACACATCAAAATAGAGCTGCACCGCTCAGACAATACTGGAAAGGATTCAGATAGTTCCAGAATAAGCGTGCGAACCATAGATCGAGAAGATATTTCATCTGAAGAAGGAGAATATTCATCATCTTCATCATCGATTTCGACCTCAATTAATTTGGCTATCGCATCAGGTATATCATTCGTGGACATATTAAATATTGAGCTTATATCGTTGACGCTTTCTCCGTTAGCATTTGAACCTTCTCCACCAATCGTTTCCGACCCTGCATGAGCACCTTGACGAATATTTGACTTTAAAGATCTCCTCCTTCTTGAAAGAGTTATATTGAAGGTTTCTTCATGCGTTAAGTGAAATTCGTTACCACTCACTGAGCAAGAATCTTCATCTTCATTAAAATGATTCTTTTCCAAAAACTTCTGCATTTCATCAACAATCTTGTTTTCTGGCAAAATATTACCTTCATTTACTTCAACGCTGCCGTGGAGAAAATCTTCCAGTTTGTAATCTTTTGACAGACTACATTGAGCGGAGATAGATCCTCCTTCATCCGATAAATCATGAAACCCCGAGTGATCGACAGCTACATCATCTACAACCATTCCATAGACCTTGCCTTTATGTTGACGAGAGTCAAGTACTGAGGCATCTTCTTCGAGGCCCTGCAAAGTCGGATCTAACTCTAAATCAAGACGTGATACCGCAATATGCGGCAAATGACCTTTACCAACTCTCTTATTATCTTTTCGATCCAGCGAATTAGTTCTTCGAAAAGTCCCTGTTTGATTTTTTGCTGATGCTTTGCGTATAGTTGAGATTGATTGAAAACAATCAAGTCTCCTCCGTTTCTGTCGCCTAGATGGGATCTTTAAACAATTTTTTTCAAAACTAACTGTCGACATCCTTGACGCATATTGATGAGGATTAAATTCTGATAGAGTTGTCCCATTAAGATACGTTAACTCATCGGCATTCTCATCTATATCGTTGCGATATGATACATGACTATTGCTCTCGCTTTCTGAAGAGCTCTTCAATCTTATATTTTCGATATCGCTGTCTTCCAGACCATCATGTATTGAAATGAGTGATTGCACATGCTCAAAGGTGTCATCAAACGAAACAAAACATGAATCAATGCTTTCATCCACCTCGGTGAACTTGATATCAAGCATTTCCAAAATATTTTTCCATTTTCGTTTCAAATTTTTTTCTTGAAGATGCTTCTTGTTCGCATCATATTCACTTCTTCTTTCGCACCTTCGAAGAATATTTCGAAGTTGGTCTAGCCCTTCATGAATGAGTCTCGTGATAGTTTCCTTCTCAAGTTCAACACTTCAAAGAAAAGGGTGAGCACATTACATACAGTATCTTTTAAGCGTTTCGTAACCATATTGCTTACCATAGAGTTTCAATTTCTTTTATTCCACTTTGGTCTTGATTTCTTAACTTTGCCTTAATCCGGGCAAGTTTCAAGTAAAAATCAGGAATTCTTTCCATCTCAATAATTTCAACAATATTCGAGAAAAAATCAGGTAGATCGACGTAAGGAATTGATTTACTCCTGTCGACTATGTCAGTGGGTAAAGAATCAGGGTCATCCTCCGGTTGAATGAAGGCAGAAGGAGGATAGTTATGCTCAGCTTGAAGTTCGTTCTCGATTGATTCAGAAGGAACTTGTTCACCGTTCGAAATAGAATGAGACTCTCCAAGCGCTCTTTTGGAATGTTTTCCTTCGAAGTGACGATGCTCACCAGAGGTTTTACTTACAACCGTTCTCTGATGACCTTTGTTATTGCCATTGATATGCTCATTGCCTAATTCTTCTAGAACACTGGTACTTCTTTCAGAATCGTTCACCCGTATAAACCTTGAATGGTGATTGGTCGTTTTCCTTCGGAGGGAGATTGGCGCTTTTCCAATTGTACTTTCTTGACCAAATGGTATGAAATTGAAAATATCATCGTCATCGCTTTCATCAGAAGTAACAACATTATTAGCTGAACCATTCCTGTATGTATAGGAGGTACCCTTTTGTGTGTGTCGCCGGCGATTGCCGACACGAATCTTTCCTTCTTCATCATTTTCGGAGGATGATGACGAAGATGTGGAGTCCACTAAATCATTGCTATCAGCCGAACAAAAAGAGACGTCACTGCCAAACCCTTTCGCCACTAACGATATCTCTTCATTTCTATCGCCAACCAGTGCTTCCTTTTGAATTTTGCCATCATCATAATTATTATTTTTATCCGGAATCACCTTACTTCGCCCCTTCCTCTGCTTCTTTAACCCTTTCCTTCTCGGACGACTAGCCGAAACTTTACCGTCATCCCTATTCGAATTACATTCATGACCATGAACACTTAACAAGGCCAAATCTCTTAACCTCTGTTCCTCTAACCAATCACACGATCCACAATCCCGTCTCAATGATTTACATCTAGTACATCGACCAAGTGTATTTCGTTTCATCAAAACACGCCTCCTTCTATTAGAATTCCCATCATTACCTTCATCGCTCGTAACATCATTTCTATCCCTAGAAACATCCTGCAAATGCGAGGCGACCTTCACAAATTCCATAGGCACACGACTTTCACGTTTACTTTCCACCGGATACCACACATCGACATGCGTAATACCAACACGATTACCGTTTACATCGACCCTCGTGGACGATGAATGTAGCTTCTTTACCATGGCGTACCCTCCAGGTTTGTTAATACCGGGCCACATCCGAGGGGCAACCTCTACCATGAGGCCTTCGTAGATAGGAACTTCAACGTCATCGGAAGAGAGCTGATGTTGTTTGTCGGTCATGGTTGGAAAATTAACGTGAATACTATTGTACAATTAAATTACTTGGTGCGTTGCGATGTGTTATCATTTGAAAATAGAAAATGTCAGAATCAAGTCCTCGTTTAAAGTTCGTATAATACGGGCTGGGCTGCTGGGTCTGGGTCTGGGGCACAAAGAAAATTATTTCATGTGTGTCTGTGTGTGCTCGTAGAGTACCAGTGCAAGAGCTCGCCAAAGATAGCTGAATTTTGAATCCCGTAGGGTATATATGATCATTCATAAATGCACACTCTTTCAAGGGATATAATCAAAAGCATATTACACTTTTTTCTATTGAAACAAAGACAACCAATAGTATCTATACATCCAAACTTCTTTGTCATGATTATATACACGAGCGTATCCCGAAATGAAGTGATTTTGGCGGAATATTCAACGGCAGCCATGAACGATGCGGGTGTGAATTTGGTTACGGTTACGCAAATGGTTCTGTCCAATATATCGTCGGAAGTTGAGGAGGGATCGAGGCGTAGTTTTGTGTTTCGGGGTGTAAATGGAAAAGTGGAACCGTTAGGTGGCGATCAGCAGAATAAGGGTGGACCTGCTTGGGTAACATTGGAGCAAACAGAAGATGTAGGTATCGTTGGTTCCTCAGATTTTTACATCCATGTCCTGCGAGAGCTTCATGGCGTAATATACCTCTGTCTGTCTGAAAATAATACGGGGGTCGATCGGTAAGAGAAGACGAGAGAACGAGACGAGTTTCTCGCAAATGCGTGTGTGTATGGGCACTTTTGTTTGTTACAGGTTTCCTGTTTTGAGCTTTGAATATATTCATTTTAGTTGTATGGGTGACGCTCATGATTATTTTTGCTTTCCGCTTGAAGTTATTATAAGGTGCTTGATGACATTGAAAAAGCATTCAGCAAAAAGTTCTCAAATCGCCAGATTCGGAAGGCCAATGCGTATGAAATGGAAAAGAAATTTTCGAAAAAACTAGGTGAATACGTTCACCACTTTAACACTCACCCAGACACAGTTGGGGTGGATCAAAGTGAAGTGAAAAAAGCAATGGACAAAGTAGAAAGTATCAAAGCTGTTACAAATAGTAATATACGTCGATCGATAGAAAACTTTGAAGAAATCGAAAAATTGGACAAAAAGTCATCTCTTCTAAGAAGGGAATCCCAAGTCTTTACGAGAAAGTCAACTAAGTTGAAGAACAAAGTGAGAGCACAAAACTACAAGTATAATTGGTGTATCGTGATTGCAATTTCTCTAGGTATCTACGTAGTTATCGCATGGAAATGTGGTATATATGGGGAGATTTGTGCAGATAATTTGGCAAAACGAACTGGCAAGAGCTCGAATAATAACAATGATAACGACAACGATAACAATGGTGATGGCAACAACAATAATGATAACGGAAACAACAATAATAATGGTTATGAAAACGACAACTATTATCCTGAATATGAAGATTACGAGGAAGAGCCAAACGATGATTATGCGGATTAAAATGGCAGAACTTTGACGATACCAACGACACAACAATACATTTTGTGAGAAGGAGCCATTCATCGACTTTACAGTTTGATTACATTGCGATATTTTCCAGAGATGTGATTAAGCATCCACTGTATAGCTATACGGTCAACGTTACCATAATAAGATAGATTTCTTCCAGTGATCAGTTTCCCCAATTTTTCCATTTGAATCGAACAAAGACATGAGATATCTTTTTTAGCATGATATTGTGTTCTTCGATTAAGCACGCACACATCATTTGTCACAACAACTCTCACTCCTTTTTGGAAAGGAAGCGTGCAGTCTATTAGTCACTCAAATGGTTAGATGTATTAATGAATTTTCTACGGCACGGGAGTTGAGTACAGATCGTTTGATATTTTCGACTACACCACCTCCAAAGGTCGGAAAGGATGCTTGTATTTTATTTTTATTTTCAAGCTTTTGAAATAGTAATCAGTGTTGAGATCTCTACATGCGCGAAAGAAAAGTTATTGTTGAAACAGTTTTTAATTTTACTGGAAAGTTAAATGCACTTGTTCCCTAATAAATACACCGTTATCTCCAAGCTTAGCTACCCCGATTGCTGTTTTACCGTCAGCACTTTGTCCGGTGTAATACATACGCGTAGATCCATCATCAAGTCTTTAGCAATTTAAAAATCGTAAGCACGAGGTTCAAAGTTAGAAAGGTAGAGTGAAGACAAACTTACCTGACTATACTGGGACTTCCTACCCCACCATAGTCCCACTTTCCTTCTTCGCCAATGTCAAAGACAAGCCCAGATTTTGTCCACGTATAGCCATCTTTGCTTTCGGCTTTCATAATTCTATGTTTGCCATCGTCGGCGACTAAAATCAATCCATGTCTTTAGAAAGTAAATTAATAGATTTCTTCAAATATATGGTAACCTTACCTCCTTCGTACAACATGGTAAAACCTTCAGACTTTGTCCATCGTCCGTTATCATTATACTCTTGGTTTTCGAAGACGGTACATCTCGCACAACCCTTCTCGTCCTGTGTCCCAGCTTCTGGTCTTAGACACACCCCACGTTTACCAAAACTTACTCCGTTCTTTGAAACACCAAATGCAATTGCTTTTTCCTTGGTGTCTTTCAACATCGTGCTATAGTACATCAAAAAATCATCCTTGCCATCAATAATAGGAACAACGTCAGGCCAGCCACAATATAATTCTTCCTCTATGTCTAAAGCATCCATCTTATTTTTTCCAGTAATCTTTCCCATGCTTTTATCGTATGGTACCATAATCGCACCAGTTGGATCATCACCTTCTATTCTCCCAAAAGTAGTTCCATCTTGAGACAAGGCAACGCCAATTTTCATCTTCATTCCAGTAACCTTTTTGTCGCCCATATCGGGTGCATCATTAGACATGAATTCCATAATATCATTTTCCTCCAAGCTACCACCCATATAGTACATCATATATACTCCTCCTTCGGATATAACGGAAGGCAAACTCATTGGAAGCAATACTTGACCAAGACCAACATGACCAGTATCAAAACACCACCAGCTCTCCTTATTAAGCCCCAAACTCACATCCGAAGCATCCTCACTTTCCGAACCTTGCTTCTCTTTCGTCCAATGAAGGCCATTACGACTCGTTGCCTTACCAATTCGGCCCGTACTAAGCGGCGGGGCATCATGAAGACTAGCATCTCTTCCATGATACCACATAATATACTCCGAACCTTCTGATCCCTCCCTACTATAACGATGAACACGAGGACTGCCCAACTTTAAAGAATCAAAGGCGCTGGCATCTTCTGATGGTGCCAATACAACATTGCTACCGATGGATGCTTCTACTTTCGTATCACCATCCCCAGATGAGGACATTTCGATGATGGTTCCGTAATGACGACGAGGAGTTGCCGGTGCCCATGCTAAGCTTTGATGGTTTGACTGACCAAGCAGGCAAAGCATTAGTGTCAACGTCTTGTTGGATACCTTCATCGTTATATCCGTTCTCCTTTATTTAGTTGTTATTTGGATGACACACTTCAACACTGTGGCGATGTGAAGAGAGAGAACGGAATCTGTGGGAAAGGAAGTATGTAACCAACCGATTTACGTTCTACGAACATCGAGTGTCGTTTGTCGCGTCAGTTTCTTCCGCCATGGGTTCATTTTGTACTTCAGGCCATCGTATTATGAATTATGACAGACTGTGACATACTGTGTCATACTGTACCAAAGTATGTCATACAATGCCTAGTCACAAAGGAGTATACGACAACTTCTACGTGAGTAGGCTTACGTTTGCGAAGTTTGGGACATAATTTCTCTCTCCCAGTGTGCCTGTATCCAAAGAATTCGCATGACCGGTCCAAGAATATTTTTCCGTCCTATTTTCTCTCTCTCTACAGAGAATGAACAATTTTTCTGCTACCACTTCACTGCTCGAGCTCTCGTAAAGATGTCAGAAACATTGTCGAAAGCTTATTTTTGTTTGGGATACGTACTCATAAATGCAATATAGTTCCTGTACTTCTCGTGTGTGTGTGTGTGTCGTTGACGTTGATCTGTTGTTAACCATCAACACACCAAATGAACATCCAATTCCACGGACCCTTTCCACGATTGCACATGCACGTGGACAAGAAATGATACGAAAATAGATTCTAACCTCTCTACTCCAATAATAAATTTTATATATCTTAATCTAAACCGACGGCTTAAGGAGTAAAAGGAGTTAAAGGAGGAGCGGGCGGGTCATCCGAAAACTCGAGCTAAAGATACACATTCTCATAAGTCTAATTTAAGATATATACGTTATTTATATAAGCTACGCGTGGAATGACGTCGCATCATCCATCGCTCTGCCTCTGCCTGCTGCTGTCCTTTCTTGTGTGGCTTTTGAAGCAAGGCAGACACGGGTAAATTACATCGACCGGTACCGGTACACAACCAAAGGTATTCCTTTCCGCCGTCGTCGTAGATCCGATAACTCCTACCACCTACCACACACACAACACAACACAACACAACACAACACAACACACACTCTCAGCAGCGGACCATTGGGAACATCATGAAGGTCATTCAAGCTGCCTTAATCGCATGCCTTGCCACTAGCACGGTTACTGCATTTACACCGAACGGTCCTGCACGTCCCGGATTTGCCAAAGGATTTGGAGGGGATGTGACGTCGAGCAGTAGCAGTAGTACTGAGTTGAATATTTCAGGAGGTGCCAATCCTTATGAGGGAGAAATGTACGATGGTGCGTGGGACATTTATATTTACATTAGAATTTTAGAGGCAATTTTGTTGTTGTTTGGTTGTTTGTAGGCGTCTCAATGGATGGGATGATATCTGATGCATGTTTTGAATTATATATTTCTTTCTATATATTTGTGTAATTCATGTATTATGTATACATTATTTGGTGATGATGGTGATATGTACAGGTGCACGCATCGGTCCTCCTCCCGATTTACCATCCCTCCTTCTTCACAATCGTATCGTGTACATTGGTATGCCCCTTGTACCGGCTGTTTCGGAACTCGTGATCGCTGAATTGCTCTACCTGAACTACGAAGATAGTGAAAAACCTATTACTATGTATATTAATTCGAGCGGTACAACGACGGCTGATGGTCGTGCCATTGGATTTGAAACGGAAGCGTTTGCCATTGCTGATGTGATGAGATATGTGAGACCTCCCGTTCAGACGGTTGCACTGGGACAGGCTTTTGGTGCTGCGGCGATGCTTCTAGCGCAAGGGAAACGCGGGAGAAGGTTTTCATTACCGAATGCTACAATTATGCTCAATCAGCCAAAGTCAATGGCACAAGGCCAGGCGTCAGACATAGCCATTAGGGCGCGTGAGGTGGCAGAGAACAGAAAAACTGTTTGTAAGCTGCTCGCAGAGGCATGTGGAAAGCCTTTGGAAACTGTCATCAATGACTGTTCGCGTACAAAGTATTTGCAGCCACATGAAGCTGTAGAGTATGGCCTTATTGATCGTGTTATGACGAATGAACAATCTCTCCCTGTCACTCCTTCATTCATAAAGCAGATGGATAGTTGGTAATAGTTTAATTTATTGTCAATCAAAACGGTTTTGCATTATCAATTTTATGAAACTACAAATTCATTCGGCACCTTGTTTGTGAAACGATACCGGCAAGAGTCGTCGGAAATGCTGCTGGTAACTGATCGCGCAGGTGCACTAAGCTCTTTGTTTGAAGAGTAAGGATTGCTATAGGGGAATTCTCTTGCCTTTCAGCGATACCAGGTTCACAGTTCACGTGAAGGGTGGGTATCCTACATGATACGGTTTGTGGTAATATCTTTGTACAATATGCACACCTTTTGGGGGAAGTTTGCTAATGGGAAGCCTATAGCCACAGTCATGTAGATCACCTTCGCCTCCAGCTCCATCACTGCTCCCCCAACCGTTCATACACTCACACTCTCCGCCTGCGTAGTTGCATAGACCGTGATTTGAACATACCTCCGGAATATTATCGATAGTGTTCGGATCGTCACCTAGTGGGCAAGAACGTAAGGAACAATCGAATCCTTCAAAACCTTCGTCACATTTACAACCGAAAATTCTATTAGCATCCCAAGTAAGTGGATTATTTGGAATGCTTCCATAAATTTGTGGAGACTCGTTACCATTAATGTCAACAAAATAGGAGCTCAGTTGACTCATACTCAGGCACATTCCATGACCACTACAAGGATTGGTTATGTTTGGACCACATCCCACTGTTTGAAATCCAAAATTACGGAGTTATTTAGTGGAAAGACTGAAAATTGAGTTGAAGAAATCACTCACTATATTCGCAGGCTCCACCAAAATATCCATCGTTGCAAACGCAGAAGCCGCCATTTCTATCGCACAATCCCATGTCACTGCATTCCCCTAACTGGTCGTGTCCATTATTATCATCAGTAGGGTAAGAAAACCACGATTTTCCATAAAGGCATGTCCTCAAACTACAATCGCCTCCCATGTAACCCTCTTCACAAGCGCAAACTTTAGTGATGTCATCGCAGATGCCATGGAACGAGCAATCATGTGGACACGACGTTATTGGAACAAGAGCATACCCACAATCACCTCTTGGCCCTGATCCACCGTAACCATCACTCCCAGAAAATTCATAATCGTAGCAATGACATGTCCCGGAGTGGTAATCACACTCACCACGGTTAGAACATTCAACATTTTCTTTCGAACCCTTTACAGGCGTATAAAGGACGGATGCGTCATCTATCATTTGCCCTGTATGTGGGTCAGCCCCTATCACAATTGATGAATCGGCATTGAGATCTATAGACTTTGCGACAAGTGGCGATAGGGGACCAAAATTTTCATTAAATGATATTTGAACTATATTTGTAATATCATTTCGACACAGCTGAGTGCCGTGAGAAAATGTTACGGCCACTTGTCCAACCCCCTTAATACTCAATAACGATTGTTCTAGATCTTGCACAGAAGCGGTTATAGCTATTGTCGTTGAATGTCTGCCTTCGAATTCCAAATAAAAATGACCAGAAGCTGCATTACAGTTCAGCAGTTGAGTTTCTTGATTACCCCCAGAAGTTAAAGGGTCGTCTCCGCTAGGGCACATCTCCAAAGAACAGTCATACCCAGAATAACCAAAATCGCAAACGCAACCATAAATCTTTTCTGCGTCCCATACACTATCATATTTGTATTTCAAAGAGTCCCCATTCTGTGAAGTGCTCGCGTACTGCTTGTATGACATACATTTTCCATTCCCATTGCAGTTTCTGGAACATGAGGTTCGTTCGCATGCTACCCCAGTAAACCCGTTCATGCATTGGCAATTCCCCGTAGTTCGATCGCACAAGCCGCGACTGGAGCACTCTTCAAGCTGATGAGCCAAGTCTGTGGAATAGGCAGGGCTACTGAACGAGTGCCCTTTCGGGCAAACTCTCTCGGAACAGTCTCCTCCGCGAAAACCGTCGACGCATTCACATCTCCCTTCATTGTTGCAAGAACCATGTCTAGAGCAATGGTTGTGACATTGGGAATCTGCGACTGAAGAAAAATAAAGAATAAACAGCAAACAATAGGAAAGTGTAACTGAGCTTATTCCCTTAAGGCTCATACCATTATCGAATTAAAAGCTAATAATCTCAATTTTCTGGATATATTATGGAACAGGATTTATAACTGCAAATGACATTGTCAAGATTCAACTTTACATGTTAAATCTTGAATAGGTTACGTACATAAACAGTACTTACAAAGAGATACAAAAAGATAACGTTTTCAGTTCCGTAATTTTTTTCCTTTCAAGCAATATTATGGTCACAATGGAAGCAGAAGAATCTTCAGGACTTCAATTCGATAACTTCTCCTAGTGCAAGGATTTATAATCAAATCCAAAGTAATCGCAGACTATAAATTCAGATTCATGTTTGAAAGCATTCGATCTATCGTCAATTAGTCGCAAAAATCAGCCTCTTAGTAACATATCGACGATCAAGCATTTTTCCCTCGTCTTGGACCCCGATGCTTTGTCTATAACAAAAGTATAAATTAATGCTAATATATAAAGTTCAAAGTTGAGGGGAAAAGATCATCAAAACAAGTCATGAACACTTTATAGATGTAGAATATTTAAACGTTAGGTAATAGTTCCACTTAGATCTTAGACTCAGTCAACTTGCCCATATCTTAACCTTTTTAATGTCGAACAATGTTCTCGCTTTAACATATCCAAAAATATCTTAATTCATTAAGTAAAATAATTCATATTGATTCTCCATAGCGACACTAGAGTCCAACCGAATTAGCGTAAGAGCATTTTTCTATGGTATTCAAATATTCTCCAATTTGACGTAAACTGTAAAGGTCAAGTGAGAACGTACGTCTCGGATGAAAATACCGCGTCTCCTGTCTCATTTCTCCAATAATAATAACAAGTCCAACAAGGGAAGAGAGCCACGATTTTTCAGTAGGGAATCTCTCAAATTACAATCACTTCCAACTTATTCTACTTTAAAAGATCGAACTTTTGTGGTGGTATCACAGACGCAATGAAATGAGAACCACTTTGTCACGACACTGTTGAAACAAGAGTTTGCCCCCCAAAGAACTCTTTACCCTAACCCACCGTACCCGATACTCTCGGAGATCAAATATCCGTAACACTGCACGATTAAAGAAATTTATTAACTTCCGATGCATAGATCTGATATCGATTCCAAAATTTATCTCGGAAAAATACATTATCGTCACAACGGAAGCAGAGGAATCTCTGCAAGCTCAATTCGTGAACATAAGTACTCTCCCAGCAAAATCATGATAATAGTTCCAAGGATATGAATGATCCACCAATCCCACGTCGCTGGCACACCCCAACTATAGATCGTGCAAATCCAAAAGTGAATAAAGAATAAAGTAACTGAGAAATCAAGACACTTCCTCGCCCTCTCAACGATCAGTGCGAGCAACAGAGCTTGAATAACAAACGTCGATAAAACTGCCGCATTATCAATCCATCCCACCGCCGACCAAACATTTAGATACTTCGTCGAAAACACTCTATCTAACGTTATAGAAGTCCCAAAGAAAACATGATTAATCTGAATTACAAGCCCAAAGAAAACGTAATGAAAGCATTGCAACGCAAGCATTTGCGACAGAATCAACCCCGGATAAAATGCTTGTTCACTCTGTCCCCTCCTCCCACCCTCGTTGGCCGAACCTTCTGCTCTAGTCTTAGACCCCGACGTCTTATGTTCCAATGGGACCATTCGTGGAGCAGGTGTAGGAGTAGTAGTAACAGAAGACGACTGTAACGGATTCGGAGAAAGATTGGAAGCAGCTGTACGTCTCCCGACAACGGCAGGTGTACTCATGTTCGATCGGTTGGACATTTTGTTTGCGCTGCTAGTTATTATTTATTTGTTTATTTATATGAAACAGTGCTGCAATACTTGTAACATTCGTAATTAGCACTCACTTGTATGCAATTTATGTGATGTTGTGGGATGGGAATGAAAAAGTGAGGAGCATCGACAGAGAGAAAGAGCGTAGATAGATTAGTTGATGTGTTTGGTCCTTGGTCTTCCACTTCTCCACGCGTTTTGATAAGAGTTTTTTAAGAGCTAAACTTCTTTTCAAGAGAAGGTTCCTGTGCGCAATTTTAGCCAATGACAGACCGTAGACCGTGTCTTTGTCGAACGTACAAATGTGACCATTCTAATTCTCTTTCCTCTCTCTCTGTTTTCAAATATTCTTTTCGTTCTCTCTTCTCTCTCTTCATACACCAAAAAAGAAAACCGATACGGCATGTTTCGCATCACTTCGTTCATCCTGTGCCTTAAGTTACTGCTATTCCTGTTCTGTGCGGCTGTATTGACAGGCAACGCATTAGGGTTGATTATTTATGTCGGATATCATGGTTCAGCTTGTAGAAGTAGAAATTCTTCTATTAAGGCGAAGCAAAGTTCTTTGTCGAGATGTTCATGTCCGTGCTTAAATGCACGATGTCTCAATAGGAGAACTGGTATTTCCTCCTTGATCTATGCTACTGCATCGATACTGGCCGTTCAAGATTCAGGCGCAGCAAACTTACCAAAATCAAATGGAGCTAATTTATCGATGACAGGGACGGTAAAAACGTTGATCCCGATCATCGATATTCAAAATCGTTTGAAAGCTGCGGCCGATGTACTTTTGATATCGGCTTCAAACAGTTTGGAGTACAGACTATCTCAAGAGGAAATACAAACGATCGAGAACTTGCTACAAAAAGTACCTATTCGTAATGAATCTCAGTTCAAGAAAATATTTGATGCTTATTCGACACCGGTGTCATATAAACAAAAATTTATGGACAATAATGCATTTCTCGTGTATTATTCAAAGGGCTTCGATGGACCTGGACGTCCCTCGATGGAAAGTGATAGTGTACCGATGCAAATCATTCAATATGGGTTTCGTAATGATGCTTGGGCATGGGTTGACGAATTTACAAATGAGTTTGATTTTGTTCAAAAAGGAGGTGAGGATGAATTGAAGGATTTGTTGGAGCCTTTGCAAAAGTCCGTGAAAGCCATAGACTCATACGTAAATTTGGCTCCTGATGATGATGTTCAGCTTGCAAGACAAATGTTAGATGAATGAAGAGACATTTTTCAATCTATTCCACATGAATTTGGAAGGGCTCAACTTATAATGTTATGATCGTAGTTGTTTATGTTGACGATGGAATTCGGTCATGGAATCTTCCACCACCTGAAAAGCAGGTTGAGTTGGATAGAAAATTTTCCCGGACTAGGTCTTGCAGCAACATCATCGGATATGGAGCAATGGCTATACTTTGGGCCAAATTTTTGTTCTGTGCCTTTGACTACAATATTCTGATATGTGAAGCGAGGAGGAGGATGGCAAGATACGATCCATTATATATTATACACCATTTAGTCAACGATGTTTTCGTTTAGTTTATTATTTAGTATTGATAATTTTTAGTTAACTATTCGAAAAGAAGCACATTTGCATTCTAATATCAACGCCAGATTTATGTATTTCTTACTCTTTGATGCCTACATTGTTTGAAATACATATGGATGCAAAAAGAAATATCAAAAAAATGATTGATACAAAGTTCTATTTGGATAAGTACCAAGGCAAAAACCTGAATTCAGTATTATTTTTATATCTTTCTAATGAAAACGAATTTTTTCTACGTAACCAAAAAAAAATCGAAATTTTGAAGACCTGAATCCGTTCATTACTTTTTATTTTTATTTTCTAAATCATTAATATGAATTCATATACACTTCTCACATAAAGCAATAGAAATTTTGCATTTACAATATGTCCTAATTATTCGAGGGCAATGAAGACACTTACGTTACTGATATTTCATGTTACTCTTGACTATTTCGCCATTTTTTAATTTTGTGAAAAAAATGACCTTTATGTTCGTCGAAATTACAAATTATCCAATGCTGTTAACTCATTTATTAATTTTGATTACCGGCATTTATTTCGTAGTGGAAAAATTAAAACTGGACCTGAATTGAGGCTTTGATCCGACCCCATGTTCGTATCAAAAACTTATCAAATGATTGCCAAACAAAATAAATCATGTTAGGGTTTGCAATGTTTTCACGACTAGAACTCGAACCACGAAAAGCTTTGCGTGCGCGATTATTCCAAAATGCTTCCAACCCTGGATTGACTTCGACTTCGGCTACGTTGTCTTGTATTCTGAATACCTGCACCGAAATTTGAATTGTTTCACATTTCCTCCACAAGTTTTCAAATCAAAACTAACAGAAGCTAACTCGTTGTTAATGTAAAGACAATTACGAATTGATTTTTCTCTTGGTATATTGGGAAAGGGGAATCTTCTGACTCCATTTCTGCTCTCATCGAAAATCCCGTTTCAGCTTTAAATTTCGGACTAATTGCGTCCTATTTTCATGATGAAAAACAACCTCCCTATGAAGATTAAGACTTGAAAGCCATCCAATGGTCCCTCAACTATGCTAGGAATGAGAGAAATAAATGATTATGTATTGCTGCCAACAGATGTAGATCCATAAGAAGAGGAAGCCGAGAAATCACTAGACTTTGATGACATTTCACATGTCAGAATTTCGCTTTTATTTTTTCACTGTCATTTCCTACAACCCTCACAAGAGGACTAACATATATTTTCTGTATAAGATGTGCTTTCTCGGAATGAATTTTGACTATAAAGCATTCTGCATGGGCTTGAGACTGACAACAGCAATGGTTATTTACATTCAAATGTTGTACATGATAAAAGTTAACCCAGATGCCTCTCTTGCATTTCAGCAGGTGTGTGGAAGCTTAGGGTTAAATAATCCACCCAAAACACAATTAAATCAATAAAAACTATGATTACCGGTACTTCACTCTTAATTTATTCAACGTCGTATGTCATCTTTCAAATCTCCCACGTTCACATTGATTTTCGCAGAAGGACAATATTCTGCGCAACTTTCCGTCATCCACTAAACAAAAACTACGAGCTGTAGCGGAGAAAATTGCAAATTTCTGAAATGACTTACCTCAAAATTGCAAAATTTCTGAAATTCAGTCATCCAAATGACCCTATTATATAGACAAATTACTATTAGCCACAAATAATAAACAGACATCTTTCTTTCCTGAGCAACAACACTACATAA
>Ga0115008_10002043_pt1 | contig 16715 bp, 13 predicted proteins | sample FraStrMetagenome_FD_87164 | JGI IMG/M metagenome (GOLD analysis project Ga0115008, IMG submission 87164) | Marine eukaryotic phytoplankton communities from Arctic Ocean - Fram Strait ARC3M Metagenome | ecosystem: Environmental > Aquatic > Marine > Oceanic | place: Fram Strait | collected...
ATTACTAATTTTTCAACAGCCTTTGTGGAAAAGCAATAGTGCGAGAATTGTACTGACCGCTGTAATCATTGCAAAAGTTGCACCTTTCGTATCGCTAGTAGACTTACGTATATGTACTGTACGGCCCCGCGAAGGGTTCGGTTACCAGGAGAAGTGTCGGCGGTAAGTTGCACGCCTTGAGACGATGTTTGACTGAAGTTTTAGTTTAGAGGAGAAATCAATTTCGAACGGCTCAACAGAAGTGTAATTGCTATGCACTCGATCAGAGAGTTCTGCGAAAAAACTCGGAAGGCTCTCTCGTGGAGTGGTATAAATGATAAGTTCGAGTTAAAATACTTCAGATATATGTACGAAGAACACAGACGTTGGCAGTTTTAGTATCATGAGATAGAGAATGATAATGATTGTCAGCGTTTGAGGCCAAAGGTATTTGACTCTGATACACTAGAAATAATTGGAAATTAAACACTCTTGGGTAGAACGTCAAGGAAATGATATGACTTAAAACGGTAAGGAATGTGAAAAAAGGAAGGACAGGTGTTTGGTCATTGATAAATAACTTACAATTCAGACGAGGTTCAAAGTAAATAAAATACTTCGAAGTATTAGTTATTACTCAGGCAGTTGTTATGTATTACGCTTACTTTCATCTCGCTACATTCGTATGATTCTTTATGTCAACGAGGTTCGGTACTTGTGTTAGTCATTCGGTAATGGAAACTCTACTCGAATCTTTACATATTGCTTGACATGTAAAGTCTCTAACTAATTATCACTCTTCAAAAGTCCAAGTCCTGCACCTCCACCTCCTTCCCAACGAAATCGATTCGACATATTGCTCGCAGTGATCCTGGAAACTCTAAAATGTATCGATTCGTTGCTCAAACTAGAGCGATACTCATTCAAACATTGATGAAACCCCTTACCATTGGATTGGATAGGACGTCTCCCATTCTTCTGCAAGCAACTTTGCAAACCTCTTGAGAAATGCTCGGGCTTCGAAACCGTATAATCCGTCCGTCGATACTACGAAAAGTGTAAAATGGCGACGTTGGTTGTCGCAGGGCTTGCAATATTTTTTTTTATCTCTTTCTCTTGTCAAAGGTATTGTAGAGCTCCTTGGATTATTATCTCTGTTATATTCAGCTAGAAACCACTTAACAATGTAGTCTCTGCGCGCTTCTGCAAAATTTTATCACATGTCATACTAACTTTCTCTGCGTTTTGTGAATTTCGAATCTTATCTTTAACTTTTTTTTGGTTCCGATCAACCGGTAGTATCAATAGTAGTTATGTATTACGCTAATTTTAATCTCGCTACATTCGTATGATTCTTTATGTCACCTAGGTTCGGTATTTGTGTTAGTTATTCGGCTAATTCGATTGTAATTAACAGCCTTTGTGAACTTTTTCGTTTTTATATTTATCAGTGTCGACTAAAATCCAATCACTCCGAGAATCTTCTCTGCGGCATTACAAAACGCAGCATTTGACTGGTTCGACATTACTTCTTCCAAACTGTTTCGCAACATACCAATATATGTTGACGCAGATTTATCTTGAGAGACTGGTTTCTGCACAAATTTATTTTTTGATTTCCGGTTTACTTTCTTCTTTGCAACAATCCAACTAGGCACGTCCGCAGAATCCAATTCCATGAAAACACTTTGCCAAGAGTGTTTCTTATTTTTGAGTCTAAAACGAGTCAGAATTGCAACACACTGAATACACTGCAATTTCGCTGCTAGCCACATAGGTTGGTTCGAATCTGTATGCAATTCGTCGACGCATATAAGAGGAAATGTCAGTAAAAAATTCATCACCTTTTCTTGCAAGAGAGAATCGCGGCCGCAAGATGACCCGCTTAAAATAAGGAACATTGACATACTATTTGAAACAAAGACGCCGCTGTCCTTAATAATATAATTCTTCATCATCCCTGAGGACAAGCTCTCAACACGTTTGATACACATTGAGCAGATGTCTTCAGACAAGTCATTATATGATTCCATACCATCGAGAAAGAACTCAAGTCCCTCCAACACTAAATTACGACAAGAATGAAAAACCGCCACCACAACACAGAGAAAGCGTTCAAACCCAAAAAACTTACCTTTTGCAATAATAGTGTTTTTGTTGACTATAGATTCATTGCGTGCCTTCACAGAATTTCTTGCAATTTTCTGATTTCGACAATCTGCTTGCAAAGTATCAAGATACAAGTTTTTGACAGATACTGAGAGCGGTTCATTCTCAATTAAAACCCAGGGTGTCATGAATACAAGCAAACAAATAGCTTCGTACTTAATTGTATCATTTCGCGATTCATTGCATAATGGTATGATAGAAGCGAAAAAATCTGAATCTTCCAAAACAGAATTCCGGCAATTTTCAACTTTCAGTAACTCGTTCAAAAATGCCAAAGCACCACGTTGAACTTCTTCTTCGTTCTCTTGGGAGTTTATTCCATCACTATTACCAGCGTTTGCAGAGGTGAGGTTTTCCTCATCACTTTCCTCATCGGCAGAACCGGTATCTTTCAAATACATTAAGCATCCATATAAACATTGATGACAAGACTCGGATACGGTTCTTCGGCGCGAATGCGAGCCAGAACAAACTTCTTTCAACAAGAAGAGGCATTTCGCTCGAACTTCGTTTGACGTATCTTCATACTCAGTCAAGACTTTAGAAGCAGCTTCGTGTCCACCAGATTCGACCACCAACTCTGGGTTTGACTTTGCAGCCTAATACGTGTGATATACAAGGATAAGCTGTCATTATAATAAAAAAAAATAGGCGACCATATGATTACCTCGTGAAGTGCATTTAATGAGGATAAGTCCCCCTCACTTGCAACGGCGCACAACGCAGGAATGGCTCCGTGCTCACAAAGCAATGGCACAACGGTTTTTATTGACGAAAGAGTGCAAAGTAATATCATTTCTGGGTACTCGTCGTTTATTTTTGCCCCGCCAAACTCATCTTGGCTCATTTCAGATCGCACCCGAATCAAAGAGGAAATGGTAGAGGAAAGAGAAGATGACATACGAACAGCTTCATTTTTACCAACCTCTAATTCATCAGATGACGTTGCCAAACCTTCGCCTTGTAGATCTTTTTGTATGACCGCAATAATACAACCCATATTGTATGTAGAAGTGCGAAGCTGATGTACATCGTCATCTTCTTCAGCAACGCTTCCATCGATTAAACATTCCAACGCATGCTTTCTCAACTCATGGCGCGCTATCGAACGACCTAATTCGTTATTATTCGTTAAGCTGAACAAAATATGTGATATCTTCCCAGCCGATTCAGAATCTTTGAGAAGATCAAGTAAGACATAAAGTGTTTCTTTGTTCGAGCAGAAGGACTTCGCCATCTCTGGAAAGTTCTCTCCAATTATACAAATAAGGGAAGCAGCAGATTGTCGTAAACTCTCTGAGGTGCTTCTGCAAAAGTTTACGCAAACACTCGGTACGTTATGGGCGGTGAGCAGAGCCCTCGTTTGTTCATTGTTTTTTGCAGATACAAGGTTGTCCCTCAGGCCATTCAAGAGTTTGTTTTGAACACTTTCATCGAAGACGAACACGGTATTGTCTCTTTCGGCAACCGTTGAACAAGACAACATATACGCGCATGCCGCAGCAACGTCAGCACAACTACTTGCTTCATCATTCTCATTTTCCTCATCCTTGTTCTCAAGGAAAAACGCACGCCAAAATTTGTCACCATGTGTATCACTGCATAACAATGATACTTTCTGTAAACAACCAACAGCTGCGTCATGTGTACTCGGGTACCCTGCACAGTCTTCATCCAAAGAAACCAAGGAATTTCCATAAGCTCCGATTGAACGAGTAGCAGAATCCATTGATGATAGAGACGTTAAGTCTGTCATTGATTCAAAAGAGGGCGGTGCATAATTTACTGCTGTACTTTTGGAATCATTCAACATTGTTGCGATGAGAACACAAACAAAATTTGGGTAATTCGAAATCACACCAACAAAAGATTTAGCAATAGCAGCTTTCTCTATGTCATCGAGATTACTTTTATTTTCCAAATCGGACAAAATATCCATTACTATTTGAATACCATTTTGCGCAATATGTGCTGAAAACGCGGTATTAGGTGCTACAACAATAGAGCATAGAGAAGAAAATGCTGCAGCCAGAACTCCTGTCTTGACCAACCCTACCGTCGTCTCTTTATCACCTCTACGAATATCTGCGTTTCCTGAAAAGATTCTTAAAATACCTAATGCAACAAGTTGCACATGATAGGCTTCATCCATAGATTTTGAATCAACATCATCCGATTCTGATCCTAACAGACCCGCAATTGCTGATGGTATGCCACAACGATCAGCTGCGATGGCATTTGATGGAAGAGGAATGATTCCCTGGACAATCCTCAGAACCGAAAGCAATGACTGACACTTGACAATATTGTTTTTGTACCCCAAATTAAGACGGAGAAAAATACCTAGGGCAGGAAGTGCTTCTGATGTTATGGCACTCCAAAGGGACGCGTTCCCACTCAAGGCTTCAAGTGTGGCTAGAAACTCTGCCTTTGAGCTAGTCATTGGCTTCGAATTTGCTTCATCAACTTCTTCATCTCCCTTTATTATACTAGCTGCTGTTCGTATGACATCACGAACACACGCCATAGATCCACCGCCTTCATTCATATCAATCGAAACCCTTGGCCCACAATATCGAAACATTGCCAAGCAAGCAGAAGTTGTGAACCTGGAATTTACTGCATAAAAATTTAAATATTTGAACCAACTTTCCTCAAATATAATTGAATAAATTCAAATATGGCTTACATTGCATGGCATTTCGTAATATATCACTTAAGGGAATCAATATTCCGCTGTTCGCAAGCTTTGGATGTAAATCATCTGGTCCGTTGACCTATGGAAAAAAATAAGAGCGTATCAACTTAGCATAAATTTGAGTCAATAGTAACTTACGCAAACAGCTGCGAGTAAGCGGAGTGTAGGTGAAATGCAACTTTCTCCCAAACCACCCACAAGCATTGTAGAAAAAATAGATGTTTCTAGTCCATCAAAAAGTATGCCACAAGTAGCAACACATGCATCATATCGATTTTCAAAGAAACATTTTGGTGCCATGATTATATCATCAACATTTTGATGTGGACTGTCAGAGAAATTCGAGGGTGTTTTAGCTCTTGTAGAAGAAACTGCACCGCAAAGACTTGCTACCGCAAGCAAAGCAGCTTCTTCCAATTTCAACAAGATTGCTTGATCTTGATTGCCAGATACACCAAACCAGTCAGTCCCACCACCTTCATTTTGAATATGTGCTGTCGTTGCTTGTAGGAGAGATATTGTCGTTGAAATCAAGTTACCCCGTCCTCGATAGCCAGACTCTGCATCGGCCAAGATTGCTTCGTAAAGACGAGAACCACCTATCTGGGTTGTGTCATAGAAGGCAATACTGAACATGGCATCAATGATCAAACAGCTGACAACTTTAAGACTAAGGTCCCCAACTGCTTTGTCTGTATTAAAACCAATTTTAGCAACCATTAACCTTGAGACTAGGGGTACAACTCCTGATTCAAGTGCCTCCAAAAGGCAATCGAGATCAGTTGGCCGCCCGGTCTGATTTTTTTGCGAGGTAGCTTGAGATACCAACGCTGATGCAGCTTCTAAAAGAGGAAGACAACGTATCGCTTTCTCTCCCCGTATTTGTGACGGAACTTGCATATTGTCGTCAGATGCTGCGGATAACATAAGTGAAATGGCTCTTTGTGACAATAACGCTGTAGCTGAAGAAGGCGAACAATAACAAATAGCACATATAAGTATTCCTGCTGCTTCACGAAGTTGGGCCGAGGGACTATCACGCGTAGAAATAGATTGAGATGAGGATAGGATATTCAACGCGGCTTCTCCAACCTTTGCACTTTCCAGCATAGAGATGGAAGCGCTAGCCTTTGATACATGGATAACGTCCTCAGAGGTTGCACAACACGCTACACAAATCGCTGCTACAGTCTCCGTCGCAAGTCGAATAAGTTCAGTCGATCGATTTCTTGACGATTTCGTTCGAAATATTTCGACTAAGGCATTGAGACATGGTCCGTCATTGCATAATGAAAATGCCGCATCATGGTACGCTTTTGTTTCTTTTGTTACAACATGATTTCTGACAATAACTTCTGTGAGAAGGGGTGAAACCAAAGATGCTGCGAAGGAACATCCCATTCGAGCAACAGAGTCATCAGTTGACGTTAAAAGTTCGGAGAGGGAAGATCCACATCCATCAGCTTCGACAATGGAAGCAATCAACGATTTATCTAACTTCTTCTTAGAGCTCGACTTTAAGTGGTTATCGATAGATCGTGCACTTACAATTATGCTTGCAAGAGCAGCTGTTGCATGCGCACGGGTATCTGCATCACTCGCTCCCATAAGAGAACACAAAATCAATACTCCACCGGTAGAGCTGATTTTCGGAATGAAACTTTTGTACGAACTTTGTTCGTCAATTGAACGTCTTCGGTCCTCGATAACTAAGTGCCTAATAGAAGCTGTTGCCCAGCGCTGTAAGGAAGGGTAACCAGACGATGAACTGTGATCGAGCATATTCCTCAAAGCTCTTTGAACATCTAATCTCGATTCAAGCGTCATTGCATCAAACTTTTCAGGTTCGCTTTTCTTTTCGTCCTCCTGAGAATTTTCAATTTCGGCATAAAAGTCAGCAATACCTTCATTACTCTGCGATTCTCCACTTAATATTCTTGAAATAACTTTTGGGTCGGTGACGTAAAAGAGTGCTCGAGCAGCGTGAACTTGAGCTGCAACAACTTCTCGAGATGTTGAATTCTTTTCCAAGAGACGTAAAAGGCATTCAATGACACTTTTGCTGGAAGTGTCAAGCTCTTTTAATTCACATTGGAACACAGCCTGCGCGTACATGTCTGCCCCTACAAGCGACCCAATGGTTAACAAAGTCGATAACACCCGGACAGCATGCTCTTGCGTCTTGGACTGATCGATATGACGACAAATTGCATGCACAAGAATATCGGCAGGAATTGTAATTTTTTCTTCAAAAGACGATGAATCCTGCAAAATTGAATCCAAATCGGAGGATAGGGCACCAAGAGCCGCAACAACATGTGCAGCACTACCAGCAACTTCCTCTGCATTGGAGGGCTCGGGAGACCCCGGTTCGTGGAGTTGCAGGGGAGGTAAATATCTCCTAAGAGCGACAGTGAAGACGATCATATTGATGATATAAATAAGAAGGTCAAAATTTAGCGATGTCGTGATTAATCAAAGTTTCAATATCTCCATGCCAAAGTATATTGCAAAGTACGTATCGTTCTCGATAAATCTGAACTCACCTCATGGAAAAGTAATTCCCACGATCCACATCCTTATGACACCAATCACAAACTCGAACAGGCTTATCAAATTCTGACCCATCCAAGGGTAACGTACATCGGTTAGAAGAGCAACTATCGCAAACCACATCACCGCATAGTCGACAATGATGTCTCCTCCTAGTTGTATACGTAAATTCATTATTACACTGAGGACAATTGGTTCTCTCCTTATCCCCGATCGTACGAACTATAAAATCCGGTACATTCGCAGTACGACCGAGCAACGCCAACTCATCATTCTCCGTCGCTGATCCACCATTCTTCGCATTCAAATTACTCGTCGACGTCGTCGCAAAATCATACCCGGCAGCAATTGCAGCCGCCTCTTCCGCAGCCAACCACTCGCTTTGCGTCATATTACTATTATAGGTATTTTCATAGGCATTACTAGTTCCTAAATTGCCACTTCCACTAGCATTATGAATGGACGAGTTACTAGCAGCAGAAGCAGCAGCAGCAGCAGCAGCAGCTGAAGATTTTTTACGAGGTCGTTCCCAGGTTGTAACTTTACTCGCATGATCCACATAAAATTTCCGCCCCGATGTCGGATCCGTCATTTCTTCCCACCCATCTGGTAAATCACCCTCACTGGCATTCCTATTGGTATTTACATTCGACGTAGGATCAGTAGTAGCAGTCGAAGCAGTTGTTCCATCCGAGTCGATCCATCCTGGAGGAGCCTCCCACTGAGTAACGCGAGTGATTCGGTTGGCATAAAAGGCACGTCCTGTCCTTGGATCTACGGATTTAACCCATCCATCTGCTCCTTCCATTGGCATTGGGAGTGGAGTTGGAGTCATGTGTGTTTGTGTGTTTGATTGTTTGTTTGTTTGTTTGTTTGTGTGTGTCGTTGGTTACAGTTGATATATTTTGTTTTTGGAACGAGTATAGAGAATATAAAGAGAAGTGTACCGGTATACCGGTATATTCCTAAGATGGATTCCTCGTGATTGTGGGATTGGGCAACTTCGTACTCGTAGAAGTTTCGCGCAGTTCACAGTTCGCATCTTCGCGAGCTTTATCACGAGTTTTTGTTCGAATATTCCAGATACATGTGTATGTATTCTAATACATACACGTACAGACACACGAGAGTAAGCGGGGTACGGACGAACGGACAAATTGAAGTTTTAGGCTAAAGCTTTCGAAAAGACGTTAGGCGTTTAGTCAATCATAGGAACGAAAATTTCATCATTTTTTATGATGATATATCTCTTGGTTCGCGAAATATTCGGAGCTTTCTTTAACCTTGTCAACCTCTTGACTGTTTTATAATAATCATCCTTTGTTCATATCATAATCTTCAATCGATGTTCGATTGACTTAGTTACACTCAATTTGACATCAATACGCAAACAAGTGAAAGAAAATGGCGAACACTGATCAGAAGAAGGACGGCGAAGAAACGGTAAAGAAGGAGGTGCAAGAAGTTCAATACTCGTGCAATGGAAAGAAAAGGATGGCGGACGTTGAGTATTTGCTGAGGTATGGTGAGCCTGGGAAGGAGGGGTATCATGCGCCTAGCTTTTCCATGGTATTGTTCACCTTTGTATGTTTTCTGGTTTCTCTGTTGATCTTTTCGTTAGCTCCGCATGAAAAAAGTAAGACCGCACAAAAGAGGGCAGAAAAGAAAATCCGCGAGAAAGAGTGGGTCGAGGCTCGTAGAGCGAAACGTCGGGCGCAGGAGGATGTATCTGCATTAAACGTTGATTTGGGTGAGGATTTGTAGTCGATCGAACTTTGGTCATTTTCTGATTTAGTTCACATGTCGAAAGTCTTCTTTGCGATGCACTCGATTTATGGATTCGAAAAGAGATTTAAAATTTAATGAAATTATTTGTGTCAGTTTCCGTTACTAAATTTTGCTCGCTTTTGCTTTTCATGGAATCGAGTATTCCCGTCCCACAATTCATTCTCACTGCTACTACTTGGAAAAAAGGAAAATCATTACAAGTTAGCTTAAAATATCTGCTAGATATGTTGCCGTTTTCTAGAGGTCTATCAAATCTGATAAATTAAAAGTTTCTGAGTAAAACCTAATGAGTTTAAAAAGCTACGATGCCCTAATCTTTGACTGCCCAAAGTCTAAGACGTATCAGTTACTCTAATCGATTAAACAGCTGGCAATACAATTTTGGAAACAATGTTAGCTTCTAACTGAATCAAATTTTGAGCAGGTCCAAGCCTCCAATTTCATTGTAACTTGATGTGTGTCGTGCTGTGTGTTACGCTCATTGACTATAAAAGAGTAGATGTTAACAAAATTAGTATAGTACAGTTGAGAAAAGAAATTTGTGATAGCATTGTAGATTGTGTTGAGCTTACAACACTCACTCGTCAGCTGTATGAACGCCCTGGAGGAACAAAAACGATAACGCCTCGTTAAACGATAGTAAGGCTTACTTTATCTAAACGAAGGATTTGAAAAATATAAATATCAAATGATGAGGGTAGTCCCCTACGCGGTTACATTGTACTTTTGATGTATTAATACGTGCACAATCAAAAACAAGTAGGATAGCGACTGTTACTACATGAAACAGTTGCTGTAATTTAGAAATAGTGCAAGAGCGATCGATCGATAAATTATAACTCATCTAGCCAATGTTAGGGACCATATGGCATGATTCACAATCCAGAGGGGCCGGAACCAATTCGTGGAATTTTCCAAGATCAACCGTACATCCGTCAATGATTGAATAAAGCTCGTTGCTATCTCGACCTCTTTTGTTCTTCGATCTTGGCTCCACGCACGGAGAAAATGTATGGTTCCATTCAATATCATCGTATCGATAGGAATGTCTACATTGAATAGTTGAACTCGTAATCTCATCAATGCCCTCCACGATAACTACGATCTCCGCTTCACGATCTTGCAAGAATCTCGTTATTTCTTCTTGCTCTGTTCCGAACTCAAAAGAATCATTCGCTGGTGATGATGATATCGACGATTCGGCGTCGCAATCTCCTGCACATCACGAAACATCAATAAATTGTGAACACGACTGAGTAACGTCTCACTTTACAACATAAAAACAGAAAAAACACTTACGTTTTAAGGGCGTTGGAAACTTGGCAGTATAACGACATCTGCTATTCCATGTTTGCTGCTCTCCATTCAAGTTTACCCACTTGGACGGAGGCACGAGCGGCGAGGATCCATCGAGTCCATGTACTACAACATTAGGCAATGCCATCAGAAGATAAGCGCCAAGAGTATCATCGGGATGCTGTGTACGCATCATATGCGTTTGGAAGTAACACGTTTCTAAATCCAAACTGCTCGTGCTTGAAGTCCCTGCAGAAGCCTTTACGTCCCCGCTAGGAACCTGCAAATCATTCTTCATGTTACTTTGAGTGGAATGATCCCTTTCATGCCGAACACAGTATAGCCGAACATGTGCTTCCGCCAATTGATGTTTCCTCTGCTCACACAATTGAAACATGAAATAAAGTTTGCCCTGAATCCGACGAATCACCGCTTTATTACTAAACACTACACTATTGGACCTATTCTGACCACGTGACAACCTCTGGAAAATAATTCCAATCGCCAAAGCATCGTACGTAATACCACACAATACCTGAAGCAAAACCACAACAAACGGAGTCCAACAATCCCCAAAGTAATAATCACTCACACCATATCCAATCGTCGTCATGGTAGAAAGCGAGAAATACAGCGCCTCTGCAAAGTTATGCACATCCATACCACAATGGGAGGCTGTAGTAGTAGTAGTAGACCCATCACTGTCCAAGTACATATCTACATCACCATCACCATCACCGCCACTGCCACTTCCTCCACTCGGCACAATCGCATACATATTCCACCTCGCTACGAACAAATACACCGCTGCAAACCCCAACACCAACAGAGTATACAACAGATACAACACCGCAAATAACCGCCAGGTAGGACTGTTCAATACCGTATGATATAAATCCTTCCACCAATACAACGAGAACTTATCCGGAACGATGCGTTGGATGCGCCATTCTCCGTTGGACTGATGAAATCCTCCCTTGCGATCGAGCATTCGGACGTTGCGATCGGGACGAGGACGGATGACTTTGCCATTGGTTAAGTGCGTCGTTGCGGTGCTTAAACTGCTGGCATCGTCTTCGTCGTGATTGTTGTTGTTGTTGTTGTTGTTGCTGTTGTTGTGAGTTTGGAGGAGGGGAGTTCGGTGACGAAGATCGTCGGACGTCTTCATGGTCATGTTAGAGTAAGAACTATTAATAATCTTTTAGTGAAAATGGTGTTCGTTTGTTACTGCAGGAACAGAACAGAAATTTCGATACCGGAATGTTTCTCGCTTGTCAACGCAGTCGACTCCTGTGTTGATTCGAGTACACAGACATGTACATTGTACATGTAGACTTACACGGTATTGGACTTCGCGAAGAGAATAGGATCGTGCCAACCATTGGGTCGTGAGGTCGCATCTTCGGAACTCTTTATCGGAACTCTCTATACCCGGTATTTTGAGAACCCTTGCCGCGAAAAATCCAGCTTCAAGCTCCAATGCGTACTAAAACGCACGAGCCAAGTACAGTATGTCTTCGTCATCCAACTTGTTGAATGCCGATCGTATTAGTCTATTGATTTGCGAAGTTTAGGAGAAATCGACTCATATACTAATATTGATGTTCGACTAACGAACCTTGACAGAAAGACTTAAAGCCTAGAAACTTGCAACACCCAAGAGGGTTTGGGGACGAGAAGAGAAAGAAATATTGCAAGCCCTGCGAGAAGTAACGTTTAACACCTTTTGCGGTATCGACAGACAGAATGTACAGCTTCAAGCCAAAGCGTGTCTCAAGAGAATAGTAAAGTAGCTTGCAGAAGAGTGGGATATCCCCTATCCAAATGTAAGGGGTTCCACCAATGCTCGAATGAGTATCGCTATTGGAACATTCCCAAAATACACAGAATTTCTGTGTCAAACACATGAAAACGTTGACACAGAAATTCTGTGTCAAAATTCATTCAGAGAGTACACATCTTACACAGAATAGTTGTCGCCCAAAAAAATATGTTTTGAACAGGTCGTTTAGCTCAATTCAAATTCAAATCACGAGCATGGTAAGCAACTGCAAGCCATTTCAAAAAATACAAAATGACTGATAACCTGCAATTAATAGTATTATTGATAATCGCACACCAATACAACCAAGAAAGAAATAACATCCACAGCAGAAACAAAAAAATATTCTTCAACAACCTAAACGTCAACCAACGTTGTATTCGAAGTCAAAAATTCCCACGTGTAGCGTTGCTAAAGCCTGCGGTATGTGCATGGCGTAAACTCCTCGCTTCACCTAACGAGCAGGCCTTCATTGTTGAAAGTAGCGAACTTTCGAGTGGCAGTTGACCAAAACAGCTTGCTTTGTCTGCAATCACAAAAAGATTTCGAAAGAGTACGAGCACGTAATTATAATTGAATGTTAGAAATCCACTTCAATTTACCTTTACGAATCTCTGGGATCACGTAAATACTCTTGATAATTTCAATGGTTTGGCCGTGTAAGGGTTAACTTCGTGTTATTAAACCACATCGCCCTCTTCTATGACATCTACAACACTCCACATCGAGTGCTACTCCGTCTTTGCCTAGGGTTAGGCCTTCACCATCATTTTTGGTGTTTGCGTTGTTACCTCTTTGGAGAAATTGCATTCTGCCACCGTACCTGCTGTTATCTCTGCCATTATTGTTTGGCTTCTGACTCAGCTTCAACGTGAGACCGCTGACATCGATTCATTGGGTAATAGGCATATTACGTTGATCAAAACTCTACGAATTGTTGATAAACATGCGTCAAGGAGCCGATGAGACTGACGATGGTTATTTGAAACGAATGAAAGCAAATGTTGAATCACTAAAATTTGCTGGAGGGAGACATGATATGATAAGTCCTGATTTATTTACGAAAGCTGGGACGAAGTCAACAACGCAGGAAGAAAACGTAGAGCTCGATAAATTTTTAGCGTCTAATGCGGATCCAAGGCGATATGCAGCATTTATTAAAAAGTTAGGCAACGATCAATACCCAACTACGTCATCTGTGCCGCAAATCGGGTAGGCATTCCGTCTTTGCCTAGGGTTAGGCCTTCACCATCATTGTTGGTGTTTGCGTTGTTACCTCTTTGGAGAAATTGCATTCTGCCACCGTACCTGCTGTTATCTCTGCCATTATTGTTTGGCTTCTGTACTCGTACCTGCCCGATTTGCGGCACATTAATTCATACACCGCAGATGACGTAGTTGGGTATTGATCGTTGCCTAACTTTTTAATAAATGCTGCATATCGCCTTGGATCCGCATTAGACGCTCCAAATTTATCAAGCTCTACGTTTTCTTCCTGCGTTGTTGACTTCGTCCCAGCTTTCGTAAATAAATCAGGACTTATCACTTATCATATCATGTCTCCCTCCAGCAAATTTTGAATAGCACTCGATGTGGAGTGTTATAGATGTCATAGAAGAGGGCATTATGCAGTAAATTGTCCACAAGGTGGTAAAGCTACAAACACAACAACGTCATGACTATCACAAGACAGTAATGACAGAAATGGGGCGAGTGTTCAAGTGTCCAATGGTGTTTCATTGACGCAACGTGATGTGTACATTCCACAGACGTGGATATTACTCGATACTTGCTCAAAAATCTCTTGTTGCAACAATGTTGAATTGCTTTCATCCATTCAAAAGTGATATCACAACGTAACGGTACATACTAATGGAGGGAGCAAAACCTTCAATCAAATTGGAAACCTTAAATTTCTCCCAACCAGAGCGTACTACAACCCTTCCTCTCTTGCCAATATCTTGTCCTTCGCTGAAGTATTTAACATTCCTGGAATTCTAATCACCATCGACACCAAAAACACCATCGACGACAACTGTTTCACTGTCACGTACAACACAAATGTATATAAGTTTCTCCCATGTTCCGATGGGCTCTACTACTTCGATATAACTTCCTTTGAAAATAAGTCAACAGTTACAGACTATTCTTTTCTTGAAACTGTTGCAACTAATATGGCATATTTCGCACAAGAAGAAGTAATAAAGCGGGAGATGCACGTGCTCTACAACGCGACATCGGATGGCCAAGTACGGCACAGTTTAAATTCTACATCAGCAAACAACTCATCGATGACTCTCCCATCACGGTAGACGACATCAACAGAGCAGAATACATCTTCGGTCCAGCCAAGCCACTCCTAGAAGGAAAGATGACGAGAGTAAATCCACAAGCATGTAAAATTCGACGTATCCCACTTCCACTTCCAATACTACAACAACACAAACTGTTGAGCAAATAACTTTAATGGGAATGACTGAGAAATCAGAAGGAACGGTATTAGACCATTACGAATCGAGAGTCATTCTTCCATTCATTATTTTAATAAAATAACACACAATTCAGACAAGTTAAAAGTAGAAAGTATTATTTTACTAAGTGTTCTGGATTACTATTATTATTATTTCTGGTATATTGAGATAGAGAATACTCAACACAAATATATATTTGATTCGCAGCTATTGAAAGACAAGTAACAACAATCATGACAGGCGACGACAAAGTCGGCATTTCTGCTTCAGGAGATGTAAGCAAAAGCAGATTCAGTGGTAAAGATAAGGATAACGAGTACGAAAAGTGCAAGGATACTATCGTAGATCTAATCAGGTTGAAGAAATTGAAGCATGTATTGGATTCTTCCTTTCAACTTCCAACTAGGGCTGATGCAACTACAGCATGGACAAAAGAAGAATAGAAGTTGATCGATGATACAGCATGTACTTGGTTTAGTTTTGCCACTACAGGTGCTCCGAAGAAGTTAATCAAGAAGAAAACACTCGCAAGAGAGATGCTTGAGGATCTTGATGAGGAGTATGACGTTGGTACGGAGATGGAAGATCTTCAGGTAGTCCAGTGAAAGTTCGATGAGTTAAAGTTAAGTGATCGAGAAGCACCATCGGTATTCTTTACTGAACTCGAGGACATCAACAACAAGTTTGGGAATTTTCAGGAGACAGGTGGTAAGTCCTATAAGAAGGATGCAAAGGAGTTGATCATCAAGATCATGGAAAGTGTGGCGAGTTAGACGAAGAATAAGCAGATCTATTCCATTCTGTATTGGCAAAACTTCTGTACATCACTAAGAGATCTCGTCCAGACATCGAAGCTGCTGTTGCTTTCCTGACGACTAGAGTCTCTAAAAGCGATGTAGATGGCTGATGACTTGGATGAAACAAACAAAAGATAATACTCGAGTAATTGGAGCTAAAAGTGTTCATGAGCTATTCACTTGGAATGATGCAGCATTTCCTGTACACATGGACATGCGGAGTCACACTGGAGGTTTAATGTCGTTTGGACGAGGTATGATTCATTGTAGATCAAGTAAACAAAAACTCAACACCAAGAGCAGTACGGAGGCAGGGGTGGTAGGAGTCAGTGAGTACATTCCTTTCAATCTGTGGTTGACGATGTTTTTGAAGGAACAAGGATATGATTTATCCAAGAACGTGGTCTTTCAAGACAATGAAAGTGCCCTCCGACATTAAAGACGATCGCTTCGCCGTGATTGATCATATCTCTCCGGAAACCTGCTGCGGAATGAAAAACAACTTCTTCGAGGCAAAGAAAGTCCCTATTCGTTTTCAAATCGAGTGGGCGAGAGTGTGTGCAATCGTCTTCCGAGAATTGTCCGAAGTAGCAAATGAGATTGACAACCACCGAGAAAGGCTCGCCGGCTCCAATCTTAAATTGGAGCGGCGCATAAAGATGTTCTTCATCCTACCTACCCTCCTTTTAAGAAGAATCAAAGGTGACGGCAAGTTGCTAAGTGACCTGAGGAGGAGATTTCGGCATTGGAAACTCAATCAATGGAAAGAACTCGTTGAGGACCTTGAAGCTGACACAGTCCGTGTACACCGACGCACAGCCGACTCCACACCACCCAATTCAAAGTCTGCTCAGGAACTACAAGCATTCAACGTTAGACGTGGAATCGAGCTGATTAGTGAAGGTCAGATGAGCCGGGGGTCTAAGGCGCTGCTCTCAAAGGGAATAAGCAACATTGCCAATAACGAGGCAATCAACCAACAAATGAAGAGTAAGTAACCTAGCCGTAAAATGGTCATACCATCTCCGACTGAAGCACAATGGAATGAGGAGCGTGCAAGCATCGACAGAGAAATTCTGAGGACAACAATCATGTCACTCAAGAGTCAGGTATCACCGGGTCTCTCCGGCTTTCGTTACGAG
>Ga0115008_10002044_pt1 | contig 16712 bp, 26 predicted proteins | sample FraStrMetagenome_FD_87164 | JGI IMG/M metagenome (GOLD analysis project Ga0115008, IMG submission 87164) | Marine eukaryotic phytoplankton communities from Arctic Ocean - Fram Strait ARC3M Metagenome | ecosystem: Environmental > Aquatic > Marine > Oceanic | place: Fram Strait | collected...
TGATCGCGTATAGATCAACTAAACTAAATGCAAATGAAAATTTCGCACCATCTGGATTAGCCCTAGCGGCATAATCACAGGGAGTTGGCCACTTACTTAGCAACAGAAAATGTGGCACACTAACTTTTATGAGGTAATGATGTCAAACAAATTGAAAGAGCTTACTTGGGCTCACCACCAAGCAGCAGAACGAAGAGCATTCGCTAAAGAACTTCTATCTGGTAGTATAGACCCAGCTCTATACTATAAATTCCTAACATGTCAATACATGAATTATGTTGTATTAGAACGACATACTATTATTCCACCGCAATTAAATACTATTCATCGAGCAGGACGAATATTCCAAGACTTGCGTGAACTTGAAGAAATCTATGGTTTCTCACCAAGTGGAGAGTTTCCTCCATCAGTTGATAAGTACGCAGCATATATTAATGATTTAGCTGAGGCTGATAATAATCAAGCATTGCTTGCTAATATGTATGTACGTCACTTTGGTGAATTACACGGTGGACAAATGATCAAAAAGAAAACACCAGGCAATGGACTTATGTATGAGTTCAATGGTGATACAAAAGTACTTATCGAAGAATTTAGAAAATTACTAGACGATTCAATGGCAAACGAAGCTAAGAGATGCTTTGATTTTGCATCAGAATTATTTGACGAATTGTCTAAAGAAATCGTTGACAAATCAACAGAAAAGTAATATAATAGTACATATAAATTAAATAAGGAGAGACGGCCATGCAAATTGAACCGCAAGAAGATAACCTAGAATTTGATTCCCCCTTAATTGAAAAAGACCTTAAAAGGCAAGATCGAATGGCACGATCTGATGCAGCCAGAACTAAAAGGCGCACACTTAAAACAGTACGTGAGACTGTACAACAAAATGAATACGCAAAACTACGAAGAGCAAAGAAAAAGAAATGAATCATGCTCTCGAAGTACAAGTAGACGAAAATGGAGATCACTTTATAGTTCTTCCATCGGATGTACTACTTGCTGCTAATATTAATATTGGTGATGAAGTTGAGTGGAATATAAGTAATGATAATACTTCCGCAACTCTAACCAAAAAGGAAACTAAATGAAAATAACTGAACAAGCTACGCTATGGGATAGATTAAACGAATATGCGCAAAGCTTGACGGACAAGTTTGATAATCATTTCGATAGATTTGATAATCCAAAGTATACTGAAAGGATGCATTTTAAGGGGTGGACTGATACGTTTTGGAGATCAGATCGTGTATCAAAAGCCCACTTAAAAACAATTGTACCACCTGATGGTAAAGGACTGTGGCTAATGCATATTAATATCTTTCCACATACTGGATATGAATTTCCTATATTAGGTTTTGATATTGTTGCAGGTCCAAAGAAGATCACTGGATCATTTATGGATTATAGTCCGTTACACGGATTCCCACATCCTTATCATCAAGAAATGGAAAGAACTGTAGAAACCTTAGAGTGGAATAAAGCTCGTGAGCTACCACCTTGGGCCAAAGAAATCTTTTCAAAAGATATGATAGCAGTCGGTAATATTAATACTGACGAAGAGTTAAATCAATTCATTGAAGTGACTACACATTTAGTAGATCACTATCTTGAAAATCTAAAACACAATGCTTTCATATCTATACGAGAAACACTCCCCTTACTAAACAAATATTGTCAAAACCAGAAACTAAACCCGCATCTTCATAGATCTATGCTTGCAATGGGCATATCAGAAGAAGATAAAGAAGCGTACGTAAATGATGTATTATTCGAGGAAAAGTAAATGCGTATTGAGCCTATCTCATCTATTATTGGTTTTAACGAACATAAACCCAAAAAAGAGTTGACACTTAACGGCTGTTGTGATATAATAGACATATCAGCCAAACAAAGAACTATTAAATTCGGACAACACGAGTTTATAGTAACGGTTGTACACTGCACAAGTTGTGGCAGTATAAAAGCAACTTCTAATATTAAGGAGAAAAAATAATGTCAGATAAAACTCTTATTGTTGAAAGAGATGGTCAGTCACTTAAAGCCGACTATTTCACAACAACAAACGGTTCGGGCGTTCGTTTCTTTATTAACAGTGAATTTATTTTAGAAGAAATTTATGAAGGCAAAAGTATTCACTTTGCAGAATCAGCAGCCCAAAATTGGCTTGCAGGGATAAAAACACTCAATGGATAAAAACGAATTAGTACAAAATGTCTTAGTTGACAAAGCAACTTTAGTTGCACCAAGAACACCTGAAAGGGTACATCATGAAATTCAACACATGCTTAAACATGGCATAAGCTATATAGATGCATTGTGTGAATACGCTCGCGTAAACGAGTTAGAAATTGAAACAGTGGCCGATATTGTAAAGAAATCTTCTATCTTAAAAGAGAAAGTAAGATCTGAAGCAGTTGAAGCTAAATTGGTGATTAAAGATGATCAAGACCTCACTAAGTTATGCTAACGAGGATAGTTTCGTATGGTATGTAAAATACCTTGCAATGAAGAAACACTTTACCTCTAATTATGACTATCACAAATACAATGGAAAAATAAGAGCATCTTACGAAAAGTATAGAACTCGCAATGATGCTTATTTTTTCGAAAAACTTTCAAGAAAAGATAATCCAGAACATTTGATGCTATCTAATATGATAGTTAAACCTAATGTATGGATCCGTGAAATTATTGAGCCAGAAGGCGAAGATCGTTATATTGAATGGCAACGTAGAATAGATACTCTATCACGTACATTTAAAAGCGAAATAGCTGATCTGGACGATAACTTCCAAGCTAACTTTACTTCAGTAGTTGGTCAACACCCTTTGGTAATGACTTATTACATGCAGAAAAAGATTAGTTTGGAGACCCTTACTATACTTGCTCACATTGCAAACATTTTTCCCTATTGGGAGAAAGAAATAGTTGACAAAATCATAGCAAGTGATATAATAAGGTTAATAAGAAAGTATAAACCTTTCTTAGAAATAGATGAAAAAAAGTTCAAAGATTTAATCCGCGAACGATTTTTTTAATATAAATAGATGGCAGGGTAAAAATCCTGTAATACATCGCAAATATAACAATCGCTATAATAAGCAATATTAGGAGATATAAAATATGTCATTTGACGCATTAAAAAAGAACCGTTCAAGTTCTCTAAACAAACTGAACAGCCAGCTCGAAAAGATTTCTCAAAAGAGCTACTCAGATCCCAACGAAGGTAAAATGTGGAAACCAACCCGCGATAAAGCAGGTAATGGTTTTGCAATCATTCGTTTCTTACCAGCCCCTCAAGGCGAAGAAATGCCGTTTGTACGTATCTGGGATCACGGTTTCCAAGGTCCAACAGGACAGTGGTACATCGAAAACTCACTAAGCACTATTAATCAAGATGATCCAGTGTCTGAATATAACAGTAAACTATGGAATACTGGTTTGGATTCAGATAAAGATCTTGCACGTAAACAAAAACGTAGGCTCAAATATGTAGCAAACATTCTTGTTGTTAAAGACGGCGCAAATCCTGAAAATGATGGCAAAGTGTTTATGTACCAGTTTGGTAAAAAGATCTTTGATAAACTGAATGATTTAATGAATCCTCAGTTCGAAGATGAATCTCCTGTCAACCCATTTGATCTATGGGAAGGTGCAAACTTCCGTTTGAAAATCCGTAAGTTTGAAGGTTATCCTAACTATGATAAATCAGAATTTGATGCTCCATCGGCAGTATCAGAAGATGATGCAGAGTTGGAATCAATCTATAACCAAGAACACTCTCTACAAGAACTTGTTGATCCAAAGAACTTCAAGTCTTATGCAGAGTTAAAAGCAAAACTATTCCGTGTATTGGCTCTTGAAGAAGAACCTTCTACTCCAGCAACAGCTGAACAGGATAGTGAGTTTGATCTAAGTAACATGGGCAACCAAGCAGCAGCTGCACCACAGCCAACGCTCAAGGAAGCTATGCCTGAAACATCAACTTCTTTATCAATGGATGATGACGATGATGATCTATCAATCTTTAAGGAACTAGCCAATGGGTAATAAAGTCTATGAAGAAGTTCTAGACTTTGACTTTGGTTTTAGCTTTATTGATGAAGAACTTCAAGAAAAAGAAGCTGAAGCACAAGATACTATTCAGAAAGTCAGCAGTGAGAAACAAGCATTAGAAGACCAAGTCAATGATGCTAAACTCTCTGCTGATGATCTGGAATACAGACTAGAACTCCTCTATAAATCAATCACACCGTTCTTAGATAATCTATGTAAGAACCCAGATAAATCAACAATTTACTGGCCCGACAGAGTTAATAAAATTCAAGGGTATAAGGCTAAATTGTTAACAATTGTAGAAGGAAGTTAATATGAGTCTATTAGACAAACTTGTGAAGAATAGTACTATTAAAATGACGGCTCCACTGTTGGAATCGAAAGTTTATGGTAAAAAAGATATGGCACCCACACAAGTGCCAATGGTAAACGTTGCCCTATCGGGTAGAATTGATGGTGGACTATCGCCGGGTCTCCTTGTTTTGGCTGGTCCATCAAAGCACTTTAAATCAGCATTCGCATTGTTGATGGCAGGAGCTTATATGCAACGTAACCCAGATGCTGTATTGTTATTCTATGATGCAGAATTTGGTACACCTCAAGCTTATTTTGAAAGCTTTGGTATTGATATGGACCGTGTTGTTCATACACCAATTACCGATGTTGAAGAACTTAAGTTTGATATTGCTCAGCAGCTAGATAAAATTGATAAAGGTGACAAGGTTTGTATTGTCATTGATTCGGTTGGTAACCTAGCTTCTAAGAAAGAAGCGCAAGACGCGCTTGATGGTAAATCAGTAGCAGATATGTCGAGAGCTAAAGCTCTTAAGTCTCTGTTCCGTATTGTAACACCACACCTTAACCTTAAAGATATTCCATTGATTGCGGTTAACCATACCTATCAAGAAATTGGAATGTTCCCTAAGGCAGTTGTATCAGGTGGCACAGGTATTTACTATTCAGCTGATGCTATTTGGATTATCGGTCGTCAACAAGATAAAGTTGGCCAAGAAATTCAAGGGTATCACTTTATTATTAACGTCGAAAAGTCAAGGCATGTTAAAGAAAAGTCCAAGATACCGGTAAGCGTAAGCTTCGATGGTGGTATTGTTAAGTGGTCTGGTCTTATGGAAATTGCTGAGAAAGGCGGTTATCTTACTAAACCTAAAGTTGGTTGGTATGAAGCAATGAATCCAGAAACTGGTGAAGTTATTTCAGAGAAGCTAATGAGGGCTAAGGAAGTTAACGATAATAAAGACTTCTGGCTAATGATGTTTGAAAAAACAGATCTAAGCCAGTACATCAAGAAATCATTTACTATGGGTGCACAAGGTGCTATCATGAGAGATGATACTATTGATGAGGTTGATACAGTCATTGACGATAATGATGATGAAGTATTAGCCAGTTAACGGTTGACATTTTTTGTAATGTATGTTAATATAATAACAATTGAACGTATCGGCGGGTTAATCTCCGCCGGTACTCAACCTAACAGCTGGATGCCTAAATGATTGAAACAACCGTAATCTCAAATCTAATTTTTAATGAAGACTATTATCGTAAGGTATATCCCTATATTAAAGGTGAGTACTTTGATGATGGTAGCCTTAAAAAAATCTTCGATACGTATTCGACATATGTTGATGAATACAAACTACCACCTTCTATCGAAGCTCTTAAAATATCACTCGACAAACGTAAAGACTTAAACGAAGACTCATATAAAGATGTTATGAGTACCGTTGATGGTCTTGGTCGTGATGAAGATACTAACTTTGATTTTCTTGTGTCTGAAACAGAAAAGTTTTGCCAAGACAAAGATCTATTTAATTCTATCCGTAAAGCTATTCTTATTATGGATGGCGAGGATAAACAAAATGACAAAGGCTCTATTCCTAATTTATTATCTGACTCTCTTGGTATATCTTTTGATACATCGGTAGGTCACGATTTTATCGATGATTCTGAAGATCGTTATGATTTCTATCACCGTAAAGAAGAGCGTATGCCTTTTGATATCGATCTATTAAACAAAGTTACTAAAGGTGGTCTTCCCCGTAAATCTATGACAGTATTATTGGCAACTACAGGCGGCGGTAAGTCTCTTGTAAAATGTCATGCTGCAGCCAGTTATCTAATGACTGGTAAAAACGTTTTATATGTTACTATGGAAATGGCTGAAGAAAGAGTTGCTGAGCGTATTGACGCTAATATGATGGATGTTACTCTTGATGAACTTAAGCTATTACCAAGAGATGTATACAATAAACGTATAGAACGCATTAAATCAAAATGCACGGGTAAACTTGTTATCAAAGAATATCCTACAGGTTCTGCTCATTGCGGTCACTTCCGCCATTTGCTTAATGAACTTAAGATGAAAAAGAACTTTGAAGCAGACGTAATCTTTATTGACTATCTTAATATATGTGCATCATCTCGAGTTAAAGGTGCTGCTGCAGCCAACAGTTATACGTTGGTTAAATCAATTGCCGAGGAGGTACGTGGTCTTGCAATGGAATATAATTGTGCTGTGGTTACTTCGTCTCAGTTCAATCGTGACGGCTATGGGAATTCTGATGTTGACCTTACTAATACTTCAGAGTCTATGGGTATAACCCACACCGCCGATTGTATCTTGGGTCTTGTAACTACTGAAGAACTTGACAATCTTGGTCAGCTAATGATCAAACAACTTAAAAATCGCTGGGGTGATCTTGGTTATTATCGCAGGTTTGTAGTTGGTATTGATCGAGCTAAAATGCAAATCTATGATCTCGAAGATACAGCTCAGAAAGGTATGTCTGGTACAAGTGCAGCTAATACAGCATCATTTGCTCCATCCAATGACGGTGCAGCATTTGACAAAACAGCATTTGGTCAAGGCAGTAAGAAAACAATGTTCTCAGCAGGTGGCATCTCTTAATTTTTATAAATAAGACAAACATAGTAATTAATTAATGAGAATAAGATGTTATCTTTTAAGAATTATATAAGTGAGTCTGAGATGGTAGACATAAACGAAAGCCGAGCTTCAGATAAATTTGAACTCGCAATAGCAGATTCCTTAGCAGATATGGGATACGACGCATCAAGGCCTAAAGTAGACTCTACTTACTCAGATGTTTTAGTAAAGTATAAAGGCAAAAAGGTATGGATCGAAGTTAAGATGAACCATACTGATAACCTTGGTAATACTCGTGCTTCATGGGACGGTAAGAACTGGGTTTCTGCTCCTGAGAAAAAAGGTCCCCTTGCTGGCAAGATGGGTCCTCTTAAAGTTTATATTGCTAAAATGCTTAAAGCTCACGCAAAGGATTTTGTATCAAAGATCACAGCTGCCACCGGCAAGAGTAAGATTAATACTAATAAAGGTCCACAGCAAAAAGACAAAGATACTATATCTCATGAAGAGATGAAAGCTTTTATGGCTAAACAAAAAGATCAGTACATTGTAACTGTTCCTGGCCAAAACTTAGGTGCTGTTGTAAGAGATCATTATGCCAAAGGTGGTAAAACAGAAGCTGCATATTATCTTCAAGCAGGTGATGACTTTTATAGATTAAGTAACGAAGATCCACTTGGAGTAGCTAAAGACGTTCCAATGTTTGCAGGAAAGGGTGACTTTCGTATGAGGGTTGGTATTCGTACAGGAATGTATGAAATACAGCCAGAAGTAAAAGTGAAATCTATGGAGAACAGTCCATATTCAATTAAACCTGGTACTCGTAAGAAAAACCCATTCACATACCAAAGAGTAAGAGAAGCAAACGAATGATGCATACATTTAAAAGCTATTTGGCAGAAGCTAAAGCAGCAAGTAAGAATACACATATGGAACACCTTGAGGATAATCTTCTCAATAACGGTGTTGACGGCACTAGGGATTCCATTAACTTTCTCAGAGCATTAAGAGATATGCTTGCAGGTGGAAGTAAATCTAAATTAAACGTCACAGTTAAATGGGACGGAGCTCCTGCTATCTTCTGTGGAACTGATCCATCAGACGGTAAATTCTTTGTTGCAAAGAAAGGCATCTTTAATAAGAATCCTAAAGTCTATAAGACAAACAAAGATATCGATGATGATACAAAAGGCAAAGATAGCTTAAACTCTAAATTGAAATTGGCGCTGGCTGAGTTTCCTAAGCTTGGTATTAAAGGCGTTGTACAAGGTGATTTTCTATATGATAAAGCTGATCTTAAAGTGGTGGACATTGAAGGTGAACCGCACATTACTTTCCATCCTAATACGATTGTTTACGCGGTACCTCAAAACTCAGAACTCGGCAAACAAATACTCGGATCCAAGGTCGGTGTGGTATGGCACACAGTCTACAGAGGATCAAGTTTTGAAGAAATGTCTGCAAGTTTTGGAGAGGAGATTGCATCAAATCTTAAGAGAGCAAAATCGATCTGGTCAGTAGATGCAGTATATAAAGACTTATCAGGTACAGCAAACTTAACCAAAAAAGAGACAGACCAAGTAACTAAAATCTTATCAATGGCTGGTAAAAAATTCAATACTATTAAGAAAGAAACTCTTAATGGTATATCTGACAATCCAGATACTTTAGTAAGAGTTAAACAATTTGTTAACGTTAAGATTAGAGCTGGTGAAAAGATTAAAAATCCTCGTACCTTTGCAAAAGAACTTGTACAGTTTATAGATGATTATTACGAAAAACAAGCCGGTACACGTAAAACAGCCAAAGGTAAAGGTGCACAAAGAGCAATCAAAGATGCTACCTTAACATACTTCAAACGTACTCCAATCACTCAGATTATTGCATTGTTTGAATTATATAATATGATTATAGATGCAAAACAAATTTTAATAACTAAACTTGATAGAGCTAAAAATATCAGTACATTCTTAAAAACCGCAGATGGTCTTGAAGTAACAGCCCAAGAAGGCTTTGTTGCTATTGACCGTATGGGTAAGAACGCTGTTAAGCTTGTTAATAGATTAGAATTTAGTAATGCAAACTTTTCAGACAAATATATTAAAGGGTGGATGAAATAATGGCATGGGTTGACGTACCAGGATCACCAACAGTTTTAGTTAATAATGTCGCAACTGCAATTTGGCAGTACGATAATGCTCCTTCGCTCGGAACATTGGCAAACGCTAATGCAAAAGTTCAAGACGATCCTGATGCAGGAGCAGTTGATGAGTACTATAGAGCTAATGGAACTGTAACTGCAGGTATTAGATCCTTTACACCACCAGGTGGAAACCTTCAACAGACCTACGTTAAATGTAGAAGAGTTCAAGGGCCTGCTGGAAAAATTTATACAAATTCAAACACAAATGGACCTTGGTCCGAACTATCTAAAAACTACTATGACGGGAAAATCTAATGTCAGAAATTCATTACTTAAAAAGATCAACAACAGAGGCAGTCGTAAAGATTTATGTAACTGACTCTTCAGGTGATACTGTTGATATTTTATTAGCAGATCTTGTACATCCTTCTCAATCGGTTAACGGTGCTATAGTAACGATTAAAGAAATATTCTGGGGCTGCAAAACCAATAAACATATAGACATTTCTAGATGGGACGGATTTACAGCTCACGGTCATTATTACTTTGTAAATTCTGGTTCACACGAATATAAAGGTTTTACAGATAACGTGTATTCTAATAGAGATATACGAGTTGTTGGCGATGGACCATTCCATGTGATCATGAAACTCACTAAAGAGGCTGGATACACCTAGACACTTGACACTTTGTCACATATTCCGCAGGTGACTAGCGGGTATATCAAATGAGTAACCCTTAGTTACCTATTTCCATAATAAATAATATTGTAGATACAATGAAACATTTATTAGGAAAGGAAACCGAATGTTACAATACAACATCTCATCACAATCATCCATTTTTTCGATAGCAGCTTATAGAATAGTAGTATGGCTGGAAAATAGAGCAGCAAAAGCTGCAGCATGGAAAACTCGTCGAGAGACATTCAAAACCCTTCACAAATTATCAGATAGAGAACTAAACGACATTGGCATTAGCCGTGGCGATATACGCTCTATTGCCAATGATACGTGGGAAGATAATCGCAATCGCGATACTTTTCCATACACACCAGTTAATCAAAACTTAAGAGGATCAGTATAATGGAACTTGCAGGAGAACAAAAAGTTCAATTGCCAAACTTTGTAAGAACAATAGGTAAAGTTATGATAGGAATCGCAATGTTCATGTGGGCATTAGGAGAATCAGCAGGTAGAGCCAGAGCAGCAGAAGCACTTTGGAGAGAAGGCTACCACGAAGAAGCAAAACGTTTAATGTTAGATAATAGAAAGAGTAAATAATGTTTACAAGATTTTTAAAACTAATGGAATACCGAAGTTACTGTATGAGTATTAAGCAGTTAAGAGAAATGGGCTTATACGATAAAGCCAATGAAATCTCAGAGTTCAAACACAACATGTACAAAACAAGTTAGGATACACAATGAAGACTTTATACTTTTATTTAGCAGTCTTTGCGGCAATATTTACCGTAAGCGCAGCAAATGCAGACGTAACAATCGAAATGTTAAACAAGCGTGACGATGGCGCTAAAATGGTTTACTCAGAAGATATTACACGTATCGAAGTGGGTGAAACTATTACTTGGGTACCAACATCAAAAGGTCATAACGTAGAATTTATTGCAGGACCAGATGGTTGGAAAGCACCAAAGAAATCAAAGCTAAACAAAGAAGTCGAAATCACATTCGATACTCCAGGTGTATATCTATACCAATGTTCACCACACAAGTCTATGGGTATGATTGCTATGGTAATCGTAGGTGATGGTAACAACGACGTATCTAAAGCCAAAGTAAAAGGTAAATCAAAGAAGAAACTCAAAGCTTTAATCTTATTAGCTGACGTATGATAGATCCAGATCACACATATGTAAAACCAAAAGGTGAGAAGAAAAAAGGCGGCAAGTAGTTTCACTAAAATAATATAAATAAAGAGGTAGGCGAAAGTCTACCTTTTTTGTATTAAGAGGTATGTAATGAACATTGAAAAGAAAATGACTCACATTTGGATTGGTCCTAAACCAGCTCCAACTAAATGGATGAATACTTGGCGAGACAAACATCCGGATTGGGAATATAGTGTATTCACTGATGAAATGTTATGGGCTCGTAAATGGAAAAACCAATCACTTATAGAAGAATACTATAGACGTCGTAAGTTTGCTGGTGCTCATGATCTTATTCGTTATGAGTTAATACATGAACAAGGTGGCTTCTGGCCAGCGGCAGATTCAGTTTGTTTACATAGAGTAGATGAATTGTTTTCAAGTCCTGCCAATCATGCTTATACTGTATACGAAAATGAAAAAGCAAGACCAGGATATTGTTCTCCTATACTTGCCGCTAATCCTGATAATGTAGTTACGGGTGCTATCATAGATAAATTGCACCAATTAAAACCACATCTATTAAGTAATCACCCATATATTTCTACTGGGAACAAATTTCTATCTACATTCTTATTGCCTTATATCGGTAACTCAGTTACTATTTGGCCTTCACATACTTTGATTCCACATTGGTATGGTCATAAGAAAAGATATGATGGACCTGGCAAGGTCTATGCTGAGCAGTATTTTGGATCTACCGGTCCTGCTTTAGCTTTAAAGGGTTATGATCAGGGTCGATAAATGTATATTAGTCATAAGTACAAACTTATTTTTGTACGAATTCCGAAAACAGCTTGCAGTAGTATAACAGAATATTTAATAAAGAACATCGAAGATCGAGAAGCTGTTCATTCAGGTGTCGATGATGCTGCAATTAAACCCACAATGGGTAAACAGCCAATTCGTAGACCTATTATGTCTAACAAATATGTTCATTTTACTTTACAGGATATTGTTGATAATAAACTTATTGCACCCACACAACTGCATGAATATAAGATATTTGGTGTAATAAGAGATCCAATAGACAGACAATTAAGCATGTATTATTTCAGAAAGAAATGGGATAGAAAAATAAAACCTTCATTGCAAGATTATAAGAATATTACTATAAATAACTGTGCAATGAAAGTAAACCCAGATGCTACTGGTAGAATACAATCAGATTATCTAACATATAAAGGACGACAATATGGTAAGTTCTTATTGTATGATAACTTAGAATCAGAATTAAAAAGGTTTATGGTGAATCACGGATTTAAAACAGAGTTTCCGCTACCTAAACATAAATCAGGTAATAGAAAAAAAGTTGAAATACAATTTGATGAAGAAGTAATAAACTCTATAAAACAACGTTACTCTAAAGACTTTGCAATGATTAAGGAATTGAAGAATAAATGAAAGCTTATATACTAAAAATTGATACACCTATTTCTAATGAATATGCCGAGTGCTGTTCTTTATCATGTGATAATGTTGGATTGGAATGGGAATATTATAACGGGTTTCAGAATATGACTGGAGCTATGGCTATGGCTAAGTTGGGTATTAGATCAGTTAAACAAGAACCATATAGGTTTATTGAAAAGCCCAACCAAGGAATGAAAGCTATGTGCGCAACGGCAGGTCATTTTGGTATATGGCAAAAGATCGCAGCAGGCGAAGATGAAGCTGCAATCATACTTGAACACGATGCTATAATGCTACATCCAATAAATATAAGTATACCAGAAAATCAAATAGTAGTACTTGGTTATAAACTGGTAGATACATCGAAGTACGATCATATTGCGGCAGGTCCTCCAACGCAAATTATTAAAATGGACGGACATGAAGGAGCACACGCATATGCTATTACAAAGAAAACTGCTCAAACACTATTAGAAGAAATTGCAGAAAGAGGGATAAGATCTGCTATTGATAACGATTACTTTATTAGACCACAAAGAATAACTAAAGTTCCAATATCAATAATGGCACCGACACCAGCAATAGGGTGGTTAAGGAAATCCACTATATGGGCTGGGTCAGCTTCCAAAAACTATAAATTTATCCCTGCCTTTCAAAGATTTTATAAATAAAGTATAAATAATAAAAAATTAATGTCATTATCTTAGGATTTAACTATGGCCGAACCATCGGATAAGAAGAAAAAGCTTAAAGGCTTTAAAGAATTTGATGCCAAAAAGTACATCAATTTAGAACCATCGCTAGATGATAATATTACAGGAAGAACAGCTGTAAAAGAAGCAGTTGGAGATACTGCAGTTATCACATTCGGTCGAATGAATCCTATTACTGCTGGACACGAAAAAGTTGTTCAAAAAGTAATGGCTATTGCTAAAAAAGAAAAAGCAACACCAAAAGTATTCCTTACTCACTCCCAAGATAAGAAAAAGAATCCATTAGAATATAGCGACAAAATCAAATATGCTCAAAAGGCATTTGGTCCTGTTGTTACTAAATCCGCTGCAAAAACTATTATGCAAGTAGCAAAATCTGTCGAAAGCTTTGATAAACTTATATTGGTTGTTGGCTCAGACAGAGTTAAAGAGTTTGAAACACTTTTAAATAAGTACAATGGTAAAGAATATAACTTTGATTCAATTCAAGTCGTTTCTGCCGGTGACAGAGATCCTGATTCAGACGATGCATCTGGATTATCTGCATCTAAGCTAAGAGCATTAGCAAGTGATAATAACCTAGCTAAATTTAAAAGTGGATTACCAAATAAGCTTAAACCAAATGCAAAAGCTATTATGACTGCAGTTCGAAAAGGCATGAACATGACAGAAGAAACAGAGCAAACCGAAGAGCAGTTAGATGAAGTTCTAACTAGAATGCAAAGACGCAAACGTGGACTTGCAATGCGTAAAGCTCGTTTTAAAATGAAACGTGGTAGAGAAAAAGCTAAAAAGCGTACCGCAACTCAAGAAGTATTAAAGTCTAGAGCTCGTAAGGCTGCTATTAATATATTCAAAAAGAAGTTTTCAAAGAGCAGACGTTACGCTGACCTATCAGCCGGTGAAAAAGAAGTAGTTGATAAGCGTATCTCAAAGGTTAATAAGAAGCGTATTGAGCAAATTGCTCGTAAGCTTTTACCAATAGTTAAACAAAAAGAACGTGCACGTCGTAAAGCTATGATGCAGGGTGGATCATCTGTTTCTGTTTCTCCATCTAAAAAGATAGCAACTCCAAAGATGGAAGGTGCACAAGATAAAGACGTTAAGGATATGCCAGGATCACAGCCTTCAATTTACTTTAAAGGCGTAGATAAAGACAAAAAAGATGATCGTGAACGTCACTTTAAAAAGCATGGTAAGAAAGCAGATGACGATGCTTCAGCTTATAAGCCAGCACCTGGTGATAAAGAAGCAAAAACAAAGTTATCAAAGCATACTAAAAAAGTTAGAGATATGATGGGCGAAGATAATGATCTATGGGGCAAACGCCAAGGTAAGCGTCCTCATATGTTATTAGACACTAATGGTAAGCCTAAGTTCGATAAAAGATTTAAGATGTACAAACCAAAACAGAATGAAGAATTTGAGGATATGGCTGATGAGCTGATGTCTTTAATAGAATCAACTGAAGAGTTTGGTATGGAACTTAATGAAGATCCTACAAAATCATTAAAGAAGAAATCAGAAAAGACTGGTATGTCAGTAAGCGTATTACGTTCTGTATATAACCGCGGCGTAGCGGCATGGAAGACGGGTCATAGACCTGGAACAACACCTGAACAATGGGGTCATGCCCGTGTTAATTCGTTTATAACAAAATCATCTGGTACTTGGGGTAAAGCTGATAAAGACTTAGCTGCTAAAGTACGGAAAGAAGAGGTTGAAGTGGAAGAAGAAACAAAACCAAACAGATTCGATAAAGCATTCGGTAAAGAAAAAGCATCTATCAAAAAAGATCTTAAAGCATTAAGAGATAAACTAAACAAAGATAAGAAGAATGAAGAAGGTGGTGCAGGCGACCAAGGCACTGACGAGTTAGTTAACAAATTTAAAAAAGATACACCGAACGCTTAAACCAAAGGAAATAACAAATGAAGAACTTTAAAGATTTTAAAGAAAACTTAGCAGAAGCCAAAGGCGCTCCAAAGATGAAAAAGATCGGATTCTATGGATCTGAAATCAATGGTCTACGCCAAGGGAACAAATACTTCTCTGCAAAGCCTGTAGAACTTAAAGGTAAAATTGGTTACAGAGTAACTGATGAGTTTGGCTCTTTCGAAACTATTGATCTCAAAACATTCGCAAAAAGATTTGGTTAGTTTTATGTTATCATATAAAGAATTCTTAGACGAAGCATGCTGGAAGGGTTATAAGAAACTTGGCATGAAAAAGAAAGGGAACAAAATGGTTCCCAATTGTGTGCCTGAAGAAGCTGAGATCGAAGAAGGTTCAGAAACTTGGGAAGACGGGTATGACCGTAGAGTTGTAAAGACAACTGATCCTGAGCATAAAGAAAAAGGTTTAAATTGGCGTATCAAAGGTAAGGACAAGTCGCATTTGACGATAAAACTATATAAAGAAAAACCATCACAAGATGAGTTTAACAAACAGATGAAGCGAGTTGCTGGTCACGAGTTTGGCTAAAAAGGACGATAAGTACAATCTTACTAAAAAAGTAAAGTATAAACAAATAATATCTGGTCAAGACTGGTCTGAACCAGACACATGGATCGGATTGGGATTAGCATTAATAATATTAGCTATAGCGATCTTCGCAAATATTGCAAAATACACAGGGTAGAAAAATGAAAAGTTTTAAACAGTTAAAAGAATCATTAGTAGAAGACAAGGATTCCGCCGAGTATAACGACGAAGGTGGTATGGCAAAAGGTCAACTACAGACTGCTATGGATGCAGCAAAAGACATGATGGATATGATTCAAGATGATGAGAATCTACCTGAATGGGTTCAATCAAAGATAACAAAAGCTACTGATTACCTTGACACTGCAAGAGACTATTTAAAATCAAAAGATGTTACAGAAGATAAAGATCCTCGTTTAACAAAAGCAGGTGTATCTGGTTTTAATAAAGCTAAGCGTACTCCTTCACATCCAGATAAAAGTCACATTGTTGTCGCTAAAGAAGGTGACAAAGTTAAAACAATACGCTTTGGTGAACAAGGTGCTTCTACTGCTGGTGATCCTAAGAAAGGTGAATCAGACAAGATGAAAGCCAAACGTAAATCATTTAAAGCTCGTCACGGTAAAAATATTGCTAAAGGTAAGATGAGCGGTGCATATTGGGCAGACAAAGAAAAGTGGTAAGGCAATCACTTTTTTTAATAAATAGTTACAAATAAGAATATCAATCAAAAGGTTAAACTCATGAAAAGTTTTAAAAATTATATTGCAGAAGATAAATCGCTTGAAAGAGCGTTGCAAACTGATGCAGATAAACCTAAGAAGAAGCCTACATTAGCAAAGGCTCCTTGGGAAAAGAATGAAGGAACAGATACTCATTGTTCAGACAAGTGTTGTGGTTCTGAAGTAAAAGCTGAAGATTGCAAATGTCCACCTGATTGCCCACATTGTGATTGTAATGCTGATGTCGATGAAGGTATGGATCCTGCTACTAAAGCAGCTGAAGCAAGAAAAGCTGGTGTTGGTAGAACTGGAGAAACTGCAAGACAAAGAGCAGTTCGTTTAAAGCAAACACAACGTGAGAGTTTCGATCCTAA
>Ga0115008_10002045_pt1 | contig 16709 bp, 3 predicted proteins | sample FraStrMetagenome_FD_87164 | JGI IMG/M metagenome (GOLD analysis project Ga0115008, IMG submission 87164) | Marine eukaryotic phytoplankton communities from Arctic Ocean - Fram Strait ARC3M Metagenome | ecosystem: Environmental > Aquatic > Marine > Oceanic | place: Fram Strait | collected 2012-06-18
AACGTAGATGTTGGAGATATTCTTTACGCACAACGTGGTGGTACAGGTACTGTGGAAAGTGTCGGAATTGACGATTTCCCAAATAGACTGGTCGGTCGTGGTGGTGGTTGTCTTTTAGCTGACAGAGCCGTACTCGATACAGACTCACTATATACATACGTATTATGTTTTGGTTTCACACCTCGTACTCAAAACGGTACAGGTTATGTTGCTAAGAACGGTGCTGGTGTTAACGGTATTGGTTCACTATCGATCTTTACACGTCAAGCGTTCTTCGCATTAGACGGTGGTCAAATGACGTTGAACAACTCTGGTTCTCAGTTCGGTGATATATCGATGAGAGCAAGAGGTAGTACAGTTATTATTAAACCTGCTCAAGCAACTCAAGACTCAGAAGGTGTGGCAACAAATCTAATTGCTAACGCTGCATTCGCTGATACCATTGAAGAAAATCAAGCTGCTATTGTCGATAATATGATCGATTACTTAACAGCTAATACAACAACAGGATTTAATGGAGCACCAGGTCTTGGTTACCAAGGTTATAATGCTGATAAATGCTTTAGAGATACAGGATTAATTGTAGATTCTGCTTCATATGACGTTGCAACAAATTCAAACTACTGGGGTCGCTTAAACGGTATTACATATCGTTCACCAATCTCATATGTAGTTATTAGCGATCAAATGACAGAAACAGTTGGTTCAATCGAACATATTAAAGGTGAGATTGATCACATCTTTACAAACGAACAAACCGGCGAAGTAATGACTCGTTTAGATAGATCTCTTGATGAGACTCTAAACATCCTTCAAAACGGTGAAGAAGCTGCCGAAGATATTATCTTTGCTAATACTGGTGATACAGATGCAGTAGCTTCAAGAGAACTAGTACAAGATAACAGAAACTTAATCATTGACGAATTTGTAGAGTGGATCGATAATAACGATGAATTCTATGCTTACGATGGTGCTAAGTGCGAAAGAGATGTTAAAGAATACATCTTACCAGCAACTAAGTTTGACATGTTATTGGATACAAACTATAACGCAGTAACAACTGGCCTAGCATACTATGTCAATACTGCCAGAACATCTCTTGAAAATCAAAGAAATGAAACAGTAGCTTCATTCGAAAGATTACGTAAAACAACAGATGAATTAGTACAAGATAAGAGCCCAGCCGGTGCGGTTGATGCTTATAAGTCATTCAATACAATTATTAATGCTCTTGCTAACTCAGGTGATAAGTACACTCCAACTAAAGCAACCTACGATCCAGTATCTGGTAGAATGGTTATTACAATCGGTACTCACGATTTAACAGTTGGACGTTATGTTAACCTTGCTGAGAATGGTTTCACATTCACATGTTCAAGCGATAACTTTAAAACACAAATTAGTCACCCACGTAAACAAGAAAAAGCTTACTTAGCTGCTTTACCAATTATCGAAGTATCGGCAAAAACAATTACAGTTAATCCTGGATTAACTCATGCTAACTTTGAACATAGATTTGTTGAAGCAAAAGATGATGCAGTTTCAGTAATCGGTGAAGCAATTACATTCTCTGATAATAGTTCAATTGATGCTAATAAGCGTAATGCTCGTAAGCAACTACAAGTTAACAGAGAGTTCGTTCAAGATTATATGATGGACTGGGTTGATAATGAATTCTACTTCTATGATAGCAAAAAGTGTCATAGAGATACAGAAGAATATATCTTACCTGCAGTTCAAAGAGACGTATTACTTGGAACAAACTATAATGCTATTCAAACAGGTGCAGCATATCGTACTAAGTCTGGTGAAGTAAGTGTTACTGACCAGTTAGCTCAAACAGTTGGTTCAATTAATTATCTTAAAACACAGACACAAGCTTTAGTATCCAATACAATTGCTGAAGATAGAGCTAACCAATCATTCGACGAAATGTCAAGATTGCTTAACAACAATGGTAAAAAATATACTCCAACAAATGCAGTATATACACCTGCAGAAGGTACCACGGTAATCACAATTGGCGAACATGATTTTGCAATTGGTGATAGCATTTATATTGAGCCTAATAGCTTAACATTTACATGTGCCTTAGACGGTAATACCACTGAGCATTCATATCCAACTACAGAGTTCATGAACTTTACTCCAACAAGTTGTACATACGATGTGGCAACTGGAGAGTTTAGTGCAGAAATTGGTTACGGTGCTCTTAAAGCTGGTGACAAAGTCGAATTCAAACCAAATAGTTTAGTATTTACTTGTGACTTAGATGATAATGTAACTAACCATGCGGCACCTGAATCACATCACCCATTCTATAAGAAACAAATAGTTATCGATAAAGTAGTGGGTACAACAATCTATATGAATGTTGGTGGAATTGTAGATGGCGGTGGAGCTCATACATTCGTAAGTGCTGCAACTAACGCTATCCAAGCTGAGAAAATTCACCCAGCATATAAGAAACCAGTTAAGATTTCTGATAGAACATCAACTACAATTACAGTTAATGTTGGCGATTCAAGTGATACATCGGTACATACATTCGTATCCTCAGCAGCTAATGCGATTCGCGAAGCTGATATGTGGACAGGAACATTCACTCCTCAAACTGCAACATACGATCCTATCTCAGGTGATATGGAACTAACAATTGGTCAACATGATTTACCGTTTGGTAAGTGGATTACAATTGCTCCAGAATCAATGGTATTTAGTTGCGATGTTGGTGGTGTAACAGGAACAGATGCTGCTCCATTATACGATCACCCTGCATATAAAGAACCAGTAAGAGTTAAAGCAGTTACTGCAACTACCATTACAGTTAATGTTGGTAATGCAAATGGCCATGCTAATAATCATACATTCGTAAGTGCTGAAGCTGATTGTATCGATGCTAATGCATTATTCTTCTCAGATCCTGCAAAAACAATTAAAGCATATACTCCTACAGATGCTACTTATGACCCAGTTGGTGGTGATTTCGTAATTACGATTGCAGGTCACGATCTTACAACTGATGATCATATCGAATTACAACCACAAAGTTTCGCAATGAGTTGCGCAGCAAACGGTGGAGGTACTGACTTCTCACCACGTATTGGAGACTTTGCATATAAGTTACCTTTAGCAATTAGTGCAGTTACTGCAAATACAGTAACAGTTAACGTTGGCGGAGCAGGAACAAACACAGACGTACATACATTCGTAAGTGCTGATGAAGGTTCAGTTGTTAAAGTTAGAGGTTCACAACAAGGTGTATATGCATCTAGAATCTTACAAAAGAACAAAGCATATCTTCAAGCTGAAGTCGATGCATACATGAATGATAACTACTTTATCTATGATAAAGATAAATGTATGCGAGATACAGGTTATATCTTAAATGCTGTAGCCAGAGACATTGGAACTAATTCAAATGTTAACTCAATATACGTTGGTAAAGGTTATAGAATCGGTACAGTCGGTGCAAACAACGTAGTTAATAATCAGCTTACTGAAACAGTCGGCGCGATTACTTGGCTCAAAGATAAGATTGCAACCGAAGTATTAACTGACGCTGATCAAATCGCTATATCAAATGCGGCATTCGATGAAATTATCGATATTATGACAAACGGAAATGCTGCTGCTAACGATATTAACTTTGGTGGAGCTTCATTATCAGTTGATTCCCATCAAGGTGCATCTGCATTAAGAATTAATAAAACATTCATACAAAAAGAAGTTATTGCTTGGATTGCTGCTAATCATCCAGGATTTGTATATGATCAAGTAGCTTGTGAAAGAGACTTAGGTATCTTTATTGATACAGCTTCTTGGGATTTACAACACGGTGGTAATGCTGCTACAGTAAATAATTCAAGACTTTATTTTGAAAATGCTTTACCAGTATTATCTGATGGAGAAATTGTTCCAACATCTGGTGCATATGAATTTGTATCTTACTTAGTAGGACAAATCGTAAGGGGTGAAACAGTTACTCCTCTACAAGGTGTTGAAACACAAACCAAAACACTAGAAGAATCATTCAGCCCATCAAATGCTACTTACGATCCAGTAACTGGTATTATGGTACTAACAATTGGAGTTCATACTTTCGAAGTTAACGATCGTATTACTATCGATCCTAACGCTATTACATTCCAATGTGGATTTAATGGTGGTGGTACTGATTCACATCCAAATGCTAATGATCCTAAACTTGGTAAGCCATTCATTATTACATCTAAGACTAACCAAACTATTACGGTAAATGCTGGCTCAGCCGGAACTAATACTGACGTACATAGTTTCATTAGTGCTACAGCTAACAGTGTTAGAGCTGCTAATATAGCCGATGCTTATACACCAACAGACATTGCATACGCACATATGACTGGCGTTATGACAGTAACATTAGGTGACAGACACAGATTTGTTAAAGGTGATTATGTAATCTTTGATGAAAATGCAATTACATTTAGTTGCCCAACATCAGATTCTGATGCCACACCAATTAACATATCACACCCTAGACCTACTGATCCAGTATTTAACAAACCAGTTAGAATTGACTCAGTAACAAGCACAACTATTACAATGCAGGTTGGTAAAGCTGGAGTTGATAAAGTACATACATTCGTAAGTGCTACAACAAACGGTTTAAGAAGATCTCTAAATGTAGATACTGCAACTAGAGCTGTAAACCTATTTGCTCAAATTGGTGAAACAATCGAACGAAATGATGGTACAGTTCCAGCAGTTATGGAAACACCAACTATTCAACAAGAAATCATAGGTCAAAAACCTAAGTATCAAGCTGAAATCATCGAGTATATCTACGAAACATATGCAGGTCACGGTTACGAAGTAGCTAAATGTGCAAGGGATGTTGGATATATCGTTGACGCAATCTCAGAAGATCTAGAGTACGGTGGCGATAGTGCTACAGTACACTCTGCAAGATACTATTTCGAAGGTACAGTAAACACATTACCTTATTACCAACAAGAGCCATCAAGATTAGCATTTACACATATTGCTAACATAATGGAAAAAGTTGTTAAGAATGAAATCAATGAGCCAATCTTTGGTTCAAGATTCACACCAACAAATGCTACATACGATCCTGTAACAGGTATCATGGTTGCAACGATTGGTGCTCACACATTAACAACTGATGATTATATCTGGTTCACACCTGGCGCAATTACATTCTCATGTGATACAGGTTCAGGCCCAACTAATCATGCTAGCCCAGAAGCACATCATAGATTCCACCACAAAGCTTGCCCAATTATCGGCGTGACAGGTACAACTATCACAATGTGGGTATCAGCGGCTGGAGCATATTCAGGAGCTCATACCTTTGTAAGTGCTCTAACTGATGGGTTATCACAAATCACTGGTAACCTTGCAATGCAAGATATTACACTTAACACAGCGGATGCTGCAACTGGCCTGGAAGCTAAGAATCTAGCGATGGTTATTGCCAACGTTGTAGATGATAGATTAGTAGTTCCAGATTATACTGGATCGCTTGACGTATCGGTTGGACAACAAACACCACGTGCATTACCAATTGCAAATGCTGCTACTGCTCCTCTTATGGAACCAAGCAGAACATTCGCAAGAAAATCACTACAATGGAACAGAGCGTTTATCCAAGAAGAAGTTGTACGATTTGTTAGAGATAATAACTATACATACGATGAAGCAAAATGTGCTAGAGACGTAGGATTCATTATCGATGCGGTTGCAAGAGATGTTCAGACAGGTTCTGATTATCCTTCACAATACTACGGTAGAGCATACAGAGTTGGTAATGCATTAGCACAAAATGTAATTAACGAACAGTTATCAGAAACAGTTGAAGCGATTGAATATGTTAGAGATGATATTCTACCAAGACTATCAGGCGCTGCATTAACAAGAGCAACCAATGCTTTCACTAATGTAATTAACATTATGAAAAACGGTACAGCTGGTATCACATATGATTATGGTACAGCAAACGTTGGTAGCTCGGATGCTTCTGCAACTGGAGGATTAACTCTTAACATTCCATTCTTCCAAGAAGAAGCGATTGCATGGATTGCGGTTAATAATTCAAGCTTAGTATATGATGAAGCAAAATGTAGAAGAGATACAGGACTCTTAATTGAAGCTGTAGCTTACGATATTAGACACGGTTCTAACGTCGCAATGAGAGATTTTGCTAAGCTATACTTTGAAAATGGCATTAACGTAGGATTACCTTTAGCACAAAGAGCCCCCACAGCGGCCCTCTATAATCACCTAGCTGCCGTTGCAGAGCAAGTTGTACTGAAACAAACAGTTACACCTACCTCTGGAAACTCAGAAGCTCAGGTAACATCTGGGTTCGGTAACGTGGTTGGAGCATCTGGTATTGAAGTTGAATTACTAATCAAAATCGTAGCAGATATTATTACTGACGATTCATTAATTAACTTACCACAAATTAGAGAAGCTACTGTAACTGATGCTGCGGCAACAGGTTATGATCAAGAGGCTTCAAAAGATATTATCCTTGGACGCAAAGAAGCTCTAGGATCATCGGTTGTTCAATACTTAAGTGATAAGTTTAGCTTCCTACAGTACGAAGAAGCAAGATGTAGAAGAGATACAGGTTATATCGTAGATGCAATATCACATGACATTCAATATGGTGGTAATGCTGCAATGCACGGAACTGCAGAACTTTACTTTAAAAATGCAGTAAATATCTTGCCAATTGACCAACGTCAAGCAACAAGAGAAGCATTCGAATATATGGCTAAAGTAGTTCAACATGTTGTACGTAATGAGCATGTTGAAAGAGAACTTGGTGATCAGTTCACACCAACAGGTGCAACATACGATCCAGATACAGGAATCTTTACAGCAACACTTGGTTCAGGTCACGGCTTAGTAGCTGGTGATTATGTAACGATTGCTCCTGAAAGTATTGTATTTACATGTGCACTAGATGGTGACATTGCTGAACATCCATCACCACAAGCTGGCGATCCATACTATAATAACCCATATTACATTACATCAGCTGATGCAACGACCATCACAATGCAAGTTGGTAAAGTGGCTTATGGTAAAGGTGGCGGAGCACATACATTCGTAAGAGCAAGTTTAAATGCGATTTCACATGTTACTGGTAACCCAGTTAAACAAGAAATGCCAACTATAGCAGTAAGAAGAACAATCGCTTCTGAAGCTATGAACCTTGCATTAATGTTAAGCAAAGTATCAGATGATAATAGCCCATCAGCAATACCTGCAAGAGTTGATCCATTCACACATTGGGTTGATGCAGATATCCTAGCTGCTAAGAACGCTATTGATAATGGCACAGCTCAAATGGCAACTGATCTACAGACATACATTTACGATACTTACAATGGTATTAGTTACTCTAAAGAGAAATGTCGTAGAGATGTTGGTACAATGATCGATGCATTATCGCATGACGTTAACTACTCAACAAATTATGCAACGGTACAAACAGCTGGACTTTACTTTGTAAATGCAGTATCAGTATTACCAAAAGATCAAAGACAACAAACTGCTAAGTTCTTTACTGAATTAGCAGACACTGTAGAGAAGATCGTACAAGGTGGAACAGTAGATACTTCAATCCTAAGCCATAGTGCTGGAACACAGGATACAACGACATATACAGCCGCTACTCCGGTTGAGGCTGAAGAAGTTGCTGATCTAACAAGAATCGTAGAAGATTGTATCAGAAGAGATTCAATAGATGCTATCCCAGCGATTACTGATCCTAACCTAGCATGGGTTGCGGCTGATAAAATAGAAGCTGCTGCAGAGATTGATGATAATCTTGACGAATTGGCTGACGATGTTACTCAGTTCTTGAAAGATACATTCACAATCGTAGATTATTCTAAAGCAAAATGTAGAAGAGATGCTGGTTATATCCTAGATGCTATGTCTTGGGATCTTAACTACGGCGGTAACTTAGCTACTCGTTGGAATGCAAACTTCTACTTCTGGAATAACCAATTAAGAGTTCCTGAAGATACAAGAGAAGCTACAGCTCAAGCATATCGTCAATTAGGCTATATTGTTTCACAAGTAGTTAGAGGTACATATCCTGGTCAGGTTATTAGATCTGAACTTGGTACTGAAGTACAATCTCAACAGGCAACTGATCTAGGATTAATCTTCTATAACGCATTATTCTATAACGATGTTAACAAACTTGGACCAACGATTAACCCGAACTTTGCTTGGGAAACTAATAAGACATTCAACTTTGCTAGAGAAATCGTTCAGAATAACAGAGAAAAGATACAAAGAGAAACACAAAGATTCATTACTTCTGAATATAAGTTTATCGATCTACCTAAAACTTATCGTGATGCAGGTAACTTCCTTAAAGTTATTCAAAATGATTTCAAATATACTGATCCGTCGCTTAACCCGACTAATCTTTATAATAATCCAAACGGTGGTGCTGGTGCAGATCAAGCTTCAAGATCATTCGTTGGTGCATTATTTAATATCGATGCACAGCATGTATTCCCAGTGTTTAACCCACCGGCAACATTTGCTAATTGGAGAAACTTAAGATTCAAAGGAACTGTTAACGGACAAGCTAACTTACCTGATCCAACAAATCCTGATTTCAGTCAAAAGAAATGGGATACGTTCATCGCTTCTACAGATAATAACGGTAATCGTTATGCAGGAGAGATATTCTACTGGACTGGTACTACATGGTCAGCACAAGGTGCGGTCGGTGCAAACAATACTGATTTACTAGATTCTTTCGTAGGTGCTTGGACACAAATGAAAACTTATATAAATAACAATATCGCGCCAGACCTAACACATAGAAATATGGTAACAGAATTGATTGATAACGTAATTATAGATAGTGTTATAAGACCTAACTTCTTGGTCTTCGGATCACTAGTTGAATCCATCGCTCACCAGTTTAACGGTGCATCGGCAGGTGTTAACAGAAACGCCTTACCGCTGAACTTTAGAAACGTGGGTGCTGCTATCGGCGCTAATGCTTCGGTATTATCGGAAAATGGCGGACGAATCAGATGGTCTGGATCGGACGAATTAAATAACCAGTACTTCGCGAGAGGTTTGAAAATTAATGGTAGAACAGGTCGAATCGAAGGTCGACCGTTTACATCATCAGTAAGAAAACTCGCACGAAGGGCATCTAACTCAAGGGCATCACTATAATGACTATTACAACAATCGAAACATCACAGGCACCAGATGCCAAACCGGTTGCCAAAAGTTTTACTTTAACTACCAACTGGCAGACGATGATTGAAGTCCCAAACTATGAAGTACCGGAGTTAGTCTTCGGTGGTTCAACAACAGTAGAACCAGGCGTAGGCGAAGTTATTTCGCCTCTGATCTTATGTAACTTTACTGCAAATACAGTAGCTGTAGACGTTAGAACATACAGGTTCGACGTTAATGATACATTTTGGATTATCAGGAACTTACAGATTCCAGCATATGACACAATTCCATTACCACTTAACGGCCAATTCTTTAAATCAGGTGATTTATTAGAACTTAAATGTGATACAAACTTAGCCGTTGATTCTTCATTATCCTTTACTCTTGGTCAATCCGAAGAGGATGATGTATAATGGCATTTAGATCAATAAGCGGTAGCAAAATAATAGGGCAGGGACAGCCACAAGCTGTTCCTATTCAATTAGATCCAGCTCCATATACAGGAGCCGTCGCTTATGGTAGCGATGGTCTGATATATGTATCAAACGGAACAGCATGGACTGCGGTTGGTGCTGGTATACAGGGAACAACAGGTTTACAAGGAGATCCAGGTCTTCAGGGTTTACAAGGAGATTATGGTCCAGGATTCGATGTAATCGGTTCTGTAGCTGACGTAGATGCTGGCGGTGACCAACAATTAACTTTAAACACAGCTTTTCCTAGTGCAGCACTTGGTAATGCTGTAATAGATAATACTGATGATGAGTTATGGGTTTACGATGGTACAACTTGGGTAAACATTGGTTCATTCAGAGGTGTACAGGGTTTTACTGGTAATCAAGGCGTTCAAGGACCACAAGGTACTATTGGTGAAGAAGGTATCCAAGGCTCACGTGGTTTCCGTGGTTTCCAAGGTATGCAGGGTACTCAAGGTTTTATTGGTATCCAAGGCGTGCAAGGTATTCAGGGTAACCAAGGGACACAAGGACCACAAGGGGTGCAAGGTGTCCAAGGAATCCAAGGGGACTTTGGTATTCAAGGTACTCAAGGACCACAATCAATTCAAGGTATGCAGGGAACACAGGGTATCCAAGGTGATACAGGTTTCCAAGGCTTTAGTGGTGATGATGCAGGTCATGTAGTAGAATACAGACTTACAGATCCTATTGTAGAAGCCGATCCTGGTACAGGCGATATGATCTTTAATGGTGCAGCCTTACCCACAGATAATTTTAGTGCAGTTACAAAAATATGGATTGACGATGAAGCTTTCTACGGTGTAAACTTAGATGGTTTATTTACTGCAATAGCAGCCGTTGGTACTGCAAACAAAGGTATTATGAAAGTTACTCTTCGTAATACACCTAGCGATTATGTAATATTCCAAATTCAGGGAGCAACAGATAGAACTGGTTATTGGGAATTAGATGTTACTTATCTTTCTGGTGACGGTGTTAAAGGTGACTTTGTTCAGCTTAATACTCCATCAGCAGGCATTACAACTATGCTTCCTACTCTCGTTGCATTCAGTTTAGCTGGTGATCAAGGTATTCAAGGTACCCAAGGATTACAAGGCCATCAAGGTGTTCAAGGACTGCAGGGCTTACAGGGTGTTCAAGGACCACAATCAATTCAAGGTACACAAGGTTTCCAAGGTGATACCGGCATTCAAGGAATGCAGGGAACTCAAGGTGTACAGGGCTTACAAGGAGACCAAGGTTTCCAAGGAGCACAGGGTACTCAAGGCCATCAAGGGGTTCAAGGAACTCAAGGCATGCAGGGTACACAAGGCCATCAGGGAACACAGGGTTTCCAAGGCTTCCAAGGTTTACAAGGCGACGTTGGTACACAGGGTTTTCAAGGTACTCAAGGCTTCCAAGGTATTCAGGGCGTACAAGGTGCGGTTGGTTTCTACGGTGGTTTAACATATGAGTGGGCTTTCACTAATGATACAAACCCAGCTACTAATCCAGGCATTTCTTCTTGGAAAATTAATAACAGCGATGTTACATTAGCTGATAAATTAGTACTTGACGATATTCCATTAACCAACTATACTGGTGAACTTGATGAAATGTTCGATTGGTTGGCAGCTATTCCAGGATCTTCAAAAGGTCTAGTAGTAATTGAAAGTTTTGATGATGGTAATGGTCCTGGCGGACACCATCAAGTTGTATATGAATTCTCAGCAGTTAATTGGGATACAAGTGGTACTAAAACTTACGTTATATTCGATGTTACTTATGTTGGCCAATATGGATTAACTACAGATGATTGGGATACCGATGTTATTGGTTCCGGTCATACAGCAAAAACATTAATTAACTTTGTACCAAGAGGTGATGCTGGTATTCAGGGTATTACTGGTTCTCAAGGAGCACAGGGTACTCAAGGCTTACAAGGCTTCCAAGGAACACAGGGTTTCCAAGGTACTCAAGGCCATCAAGGGGTTCAAGGCGCACAAGGTATTGCTGGTGCTTACGGTGGAGCTTCATTCGAGTTTGACTATACACCACAAGTTACTCCAACAGGTCCTGCAGCTGGATTAATTAAATTCAATAATTCTGATCTTACTGCAGCTACTATCATGCGGGTATCAGATACAGAAACAAATGGTGCAAACCTTGATCCATATCTAAGAAGTTTAGATGATGGCGCTTCGGCGATGCTTGGTTATATCAAAATTGTATCTATTGCTGATCCATCAGAATTCTTACTATATACATTAACAGGATTAACAGAAAACGCAACTTATTATAACTTTAATGTTACGTATCTAACAAGTTCTGCTAATGCTGACACAACATATTTTACTAATAACACTGATATCATATTCACATTTACAAGATCTGGTGAACAAGGTATTCAGGGTATTCAAGGATTGCAAGGCATACAGGGTTTCCAAGGTGACTTAGGTTTCCAAGGTTCAACTGGTGCTGGTACACAGGGTACTGACGGTTTCCAAGGTGACTTAGGTTTCCAAGGTGTTCAAGGCTTCCCAGGTTTAATTGGACCACAGGGTGTTCAAGGCTTTACTGGTATCCAAGGTGGCGGCGGTTTACAAGGTTCAACTGGTGGATTTGGTGGTGTAACATTTGATTACACATACAGTACAAATACAGCAGCCTCTGATCCAAGTGATACAGATTCAACCGGTTATTTAAAATTCAATAATGCTACTCTTAGCTCTGCAGCTAAGTTATACATCGATGATAGAGATGATAACTTCGTAGATATTCAACCTTTCTTAAGAACAATTGATGATTCTACAAGCACTATTAAAGGACACTTTAAAGTATCAGAAAAAGCTACTCCAGCAAACTTTGTAATCTTTACAATATCTGGTTTAACTGAAGTAAGCGGTTACTTTGATGTAGATTGTGCATATGTAAGTGGATCAGTATCGAACTTTAGTCAAGATGAAGATATTATCATTACATTCGCAAGAACAGGTGATATTGGTCCGATTGGTACTCAAGGTTTCCAAGGTACTGAAGGATTCCAAGGATCACAAGGTGTTCAAGGTGGGCCAGGTGAAGCTGGTACTCAAGGTGCCCAAGGCTTGCAGGGTATGCAAGGCTTCCAAGGTCAAGCAGGATTTATTGGTGGCGATGGTACACAGGGTTCACAGGGTACTCAAGGTATTCAGTCTGTTCAAGGTGTTGCTGGTGCTGATGGAGACGAAGGTTTCCAAGGATCACAAGGTCTTCAAGGTCTTCAAGGTGAAGCTAATCAGGGTGTTCAAGGCTTTGATGGAGCACAGGGTTTTGCCGGAGTAGGTGCTACTGGTATTCAGGGTTTCCAAGGTATCCAAGGTGATGTTTTACAAGGTATCCAAGGTGTTCAGGGTGACTTAGGTCCTCCAGGAGCTGGTATCCAAGGTATTCAAGGGCCACAGGGTCTAAATGGAGAAGTTGGTGACGAAGGTATTCAGGGTCTACAGGGTCTAAATGGAGCTGGCGAAGCTGGTGTACAGGGTATCCAAGGTATAGACGGTGACGACGGTGTTCAAGGCTTCCAAGGTATTGGTGGAGATGGTATCCAAGGTACTCAAGGTTTACAGGGTGCAGCTGGTATCGGTGATACTGGTGTACAGGGTTTCTACGGTTTCCAAGGTCTTCAAGGTCTTATCGGTGACTTAGGTGAAGGTGGTTCACAGGGTGTTCAAGGCTTCTTAGGTATTCAAGGCTTCCAAGGTATTAATGGTGGATTGGGTAACGATGGTAACCAAGGTGCTCAAGGTTTCCAAGGTGACTTAGGTTTCCAAGGACCTCCAGGAGTTGGTTCGCAAGGTATCCAAGGCGGACAAGGTGTTCAGGGTGATCTTGGTATTCAAGGTTTCCCAGGCCAAGGTACTCAAGGTATGCAGGGTGTTCAGGCTGCTCAAGGTTTCCAAGGTTTAATTGGTTACCAAGGTACTCAAGGTATGCAAGGCTTTGGTCCTGATGGAGTGGTTAATAACCTACAAAACATTCACGAAACAGGATTACAAGATACACCAGTATTCTTAGCAATGTTCGAAGGTGGTAATACATCTAGGCCATTAATGGGTACATCAGGTCCGAATCCAGGCGGTGAATCTAACTTCTTCTACACAAATGATGTAGATGAATTAACAGTAGAAAATATCCAAATTGAAGGTAACGCAACCATTGTTGGCCAGTTAACAACATCAGGTATTATCGGTAACGCAAGTACGTTCCACTTACCAGCAGATGTTGATCTAGGTTTCGGTGGTACAGAAGCATCTCCTTACGTTGAGATGGAATGGGAAACAGCATCAAGTTCAATGGTTGTACGCGGTGCTCCAGGTAATATGGCTAACGTTGCATTTAGAGATGGTGCAAACGCTAACGTATTTACATTCGAAATGTCTAGCGGAGACTTTACAGCAACCGGTGATGTTAATGCTAACTCAGATGAAAGACTTAAAGAAAATATCGTAACAATCGATAATGCTCTTGATAAAGTCGATAGTCTAAGAGGTGTATTCTTTGATATGAAAGCAAGACCAGGAATCAGAAAAGTTGGATTCATTGCTCAAGAACTAGAAAAGATTTTACCAGAAGTTGTTTCTGAAGGTGATGACGGTATTAAGAGTGTTGCTTACGGTAACATTACTGCACTCATCGTAGAAGCAATAAAAGAACTAAAAGACGAAGTTAACGATCTTAAAAGTTAATAGAAGTTAAAAGAAATCTTTAAAGGGGGCTTAGCGCCCCCTTTTTTAGATAAGATCGTATCTCGTTCTATTATAAATAAAGAAAAGCAGCTTTACATAAGAGATAATAGATAACATGAGTTCTCAATTAAACATTTACATAGATCAAGGTACAGATTTTAGGTTAACTGTCGAACTATTCGACGATGACGATCTAGATCTGCCAATAGCAGGATATTCTTTTTTCGGGGATATACGGAAGCTATATTCTTCAAAACGGGCCGCCGAGTTTGAATTTGAAAAAACAGAAAATGATATTACTTTCAAAATGGATGCTATAACGACAAGCCAGCTAAAACCAGGAAAGTACGAATATGACGTGATGATGAGAAAACCAACCGGAGAATTGTCAAAAATCGTTGATGGACTAGCGTTCGTTATATCAACTATCACGGAGGTATAAGAGTGTCCGTAAAAGTTAAAGTTGGCGGTACTAAGAATATTCGGCTAGTAGCAGCCGGAGAAAAAAGACCCGTCATTGTTCCAGATTCTATAGCATTAGGCATAGATACTGTAGGTGAATATGTTCGTGCAATAGATGCAGGACAAGGTATTATTGTATCTCCAGAAAGCGATACAGAATCCGCAAACCTTGTAATATCTCATTCAAATACAAGTTCAGTAGCAAATACAATAAACTCTAGTTTACAGTTTTTGCACAACGCAACGTTCGATACATTTGGTCATGTTGTAGGAATTACAAATACAGGTTTAAATGCTAATAACTTCGTTGTTACAGACGGATTAATTGGTACACAGAATTTTACAATTGGTAATACATCTATCACACTTGGTGGATCTACCAACGAATTAACAGAATTAAATCTTATAGAAGCTGGTGAATTTACTATCACGGCTAATACTATATCTGTTCCAGCAGATCTTAACTTTGATCTCGCTAATTCAGACTCAGTAGTTAATATCGGTACGCACCGTATTATTAACGTAGAAGATCCAGTTAATAACCAAGATGTTGTCAACAAACGCTATTTAGAATTTGAATTAGATCGTGTTGAAACAACTATCAAGGTGTTTGACGACCCTATCTTGCCCACAGATGCAACTAATAAAAGGTATGTAGATAATATTGTTAAAGGTATTATAGTACGACCTTCGGCCCTCGGTGCAACTACAGCTGACCTTGGAGCAACATTTGCGCAGGGTAATAATACATATTCAGATACACTAACACTCGATCCAGTTAACGTTTTATACATTGATGATATTACGACGTGGGATGTTGGAGATAACTTACTTGTTAAAGATCAGAACGATCCTACTCAAAACGGTTCATATGATGTTATTCAACAAGGTAGTGCAAATACAGCTTGGGTATTCCAGAGAACAGTTTGGTCAAACGAAAGTTCAGAACTTCCTGGATCATATGAGTTTGTAACTGACGGTACGATAAACGGTGGAACTGGTTGGGTTGCTACAGTTGATGACTCTTCATCTTTCAGAATTAATGATGACAATGTTACATGGACTCAATTCCAAGGTGAAGGTACATTCACAGCTGGAAACGGTTTAACACTTAATGGTACACAATTTAATGTTGATAGTACTTTACCTCTTACAGCAATTACTCCTACGGGAACCGGTGATGTTCTTACAATTAATGGTGATGGTGCATTAACATTACCAACCGGTGAATCAAGTGATCGTCCAACTGCTGCTCAAGGTATGGTACGATTTAACTCTACTGACGGCCAATTCGAAGGATACGATGGTATTGCTTGGTCTGGTCTTGGTGGTGTTATTGATGTCGATCAAGATACTAAAATTGTTGCAGAGACAAGTCCTGGAACTGATAACGATCAAATCGAAGTTTATGCCGGTGGTACATTATCTGCTACTTTCAGTAATACAAGGGTAGATTTTACTGGTGATGTAGGCATTGCTGGTAATCTTACAATCGGTGATCAAGATTCAGATACAGTAGCATTTGCTGCAGACGTTACATCTCATATTATACCAGATCAAGACAGAATTTATTCATTAGGTTCTGCATCTAAGAACTGGCATAAAGTACACTTAGATACTATTGTAAGTTCTGACGGTATTGTTAATATTGATGGAACTGGAGCAGTCAAATTCCCTTCAGCAAATACTGCACTGAGACCAGTTGGTCCTGCAGGTATGTTACGATTCAATTCAGAAGAAGGTAGATTTGAAGGATACGACGGTACTGTTTGGGCAGGTCTTGCCGGATCAGTTATTGACTTAGATAAAAATACTTATATCATTGCAGAAA
>Ga0115008_10002046_pt1 | contig 16705 bp, 10 predicted proteins | sample FraStrMetagenome_FD_87164 | JGI IMG/M metagenome (GOLD analysis project Ga0115008, IMG submission 87164) | Marine eukaryotic phytoplankton communities from Arctic Ocean - Fram Strait ARC3M Metagenome | ecosystem: Environmental > Aquatic > Marine > Oceanic | place: Fram Strait | collected...
CTGAGCTGAGCTGAGCTGAGCTGAGCTGAGCTGAGCTGAGCTGAGCTGAGCTGAGCTGCTGAGCTTCGATTACCTGTACATACGATTCGTAGGACGTATCTTTTTTACATGTTATTGTGTGAAATATTTAGTGATTTTTCAGAGCAAAAAAAATAGGAGGCACGAGGTACGGAGACACGAGATATGAGCGTTTAGCGTTTAGCGTTTATCGAGTCAATAAGAACACCTCAATAAGAACATCTCTTTAAGAACATCGCACTACTTATAACATATGTTCATTAATTTTTTTCACGGTCGTCACATTTACAGTTTCCAGCTCAACGTTCAGTGCCTCGACGGATTTTTGATCGTCAACATCCTCTGTAAATTAACCCTCTTTCTAGAAAGAAAGGGAGAGAGAAAGGGAGAGAAAGATGTTCTCAACAATGTTAATACCTAGAGTTTCAGGAAGAATCTGCCCGAAAATTATACGATCATCTCCTCGATCGGGTACGATGAGAAGCAGCAGTACCAGTGAAACAGTGCTCGGGCATGAAAAAGCAAAGGAAGCGGCGCGTAAGTTGCAGAAGGAAGAACTTCTGCGTGATCTGGAGCGGCTTCAGAAGAAGGAATTGGATCCATCCATCGGTAAACGGTCGTGGTCTGATGCGTTCAATGATACTCTGAAAGTAGCTCGACCTCAGCTGATTAATGTTGGAGCGACGTTCATGATGTTTGTTATGTCGATGCAGGTCGTGGCTAGTAGGAGAGAAATGAGGAGTGCACAAGAGGACTTGAAAAATGTCGAGGATGAGTTAAATGGTTTGAAACTTATAATAGGGAAGTTGCGTGACGAGTCTTTCTCCGAAAAGTTAGCAAGAATAGCAGGTGATAGAAACGAAATGAAGCAGGAAGAGGCTTCTTCTTCTTGGTTTTCCCTTAAGAAATCTACCGTCGAAAACGATTGTGCTCTGATTAAGGAAGTTGCGTCTGAACTTAGGAAAGAGATCATTGGGCTGGTTGGGGAGCGCAAAAGCGAAGACGGTGATTCATCCAATGCGGGCGAAGTAGACCAAACGAAGCTTTTGATAGAAGACATCATTGCATCAACGAAGAGCAGTAGTGAAGGAAAAGAGGCTGATGATTTAGAAGAAGTTGTGGTGGTTGAACAAGACAAGGTTGTGAAGAGAAAGAAGTTTATAATGTAATGCTAGAGATAAGCTTTAGGCTTTTACTTGACTATATTTCTGTGGTGGTAATTATTCATTGTGTATTTTTCCACTATCGCAACTTTTCGCAACATAATCTTTATCGCGAGAGCTTTCTAAAGTGAACAAGAGTTTCTAAATACCAAATCAAACTGAGAACATTTGTTCTATTATTAGCTGGAATATTATTCAACTCGTGTTGAAGATGAAGAAAGCGCGCAAATCCTTGTTAATGTAGTATTTGTCGATCGAATCATTACGTCCTAATTGGTAAATGCATCGCTCTTCACGCAGTGCTTAGGAAATGCTGCGCCATAGCCGTCATCAGGACTCCGGCGTGACTAAATATTGGATAACATCCTCTACGGGCGGTTTACTACCGTAGATTCGAGGCATTCTGGGAGAAAGTATGGCGGTATTGAAAAACGTGGTCATGATTTCTATCTTATATTAAGACGCCTACTTATTTGCAAAGCACAGCCTCGTTTTCGAAAATATATTGATGAATGCACTGAAACATTAATGAATTCTATATTTACGCAAGCTTTTACTCTAAAAGAATTTAGCGAACATATGAAAGTTCTATATTGACATGTTGTGTCATCAACAGTCCTCAAAAGGTAACTCCCTAATAATAGCTTGGACAAGAAACACAAAATAAAGTGCTATCATAAAGAGACCTAGGTTTCGTGTCATCATCCAACCTTGAAAATGAATAATAGTGATAATACTCACTAGCATCCCTAGTAAGATAACAATGGATAGGCCTATACCGTCCGACCCGATCTGATTTAACAAATTAATATTACATATGAACTATAAATTCAAAAAAGTGTATTTCATACATTGTGAAACTTACCGTTACACTATCCTTGTCGTTAGGCCATGCAGTGAACGCAATCCAAGGAATTGGCAGGCCCACAAGGATATCAAATATATTGCTTCCAATTGAACTTGAAACTGCCATGTCACCTTGGCCCATCTTCGCAACAATAACACTACTAAGAAGATCTGGAACGCTTGTACCAGCAGCAAGAAAAGTCAAACCCATCACCACAGATGGTATTCCAAGCGTATCCCCAATAACTTCGGTAGCACTTACCATGAAAAATGAAAATACACCGATCCATACAATAGAGAGAATGAAAGATATATAACACAATTTTGTATATCGCGGATTGCGAACGTCTGGAACAGTCAATGCCATAACTAATACCAGTGGGGAGACTATAATCCAACGCAAATGAGAGAGAAATCCTTCTCCAACAGGTCGTTTCAAGTTTTCCCACACAGATTCCAATTCTTCTTCTATATCTTTCTTTTGATTTTCCCAAAACAGTGATTGAGAATACCATCTTTCGAACTCATCGTAACTAACGGTTTCAGTGTCACCTTCTAGGTACATTTCTCTTAGCGCTTCGTCGACGTCTTCATCTGTCACACGTGGTTCAAGAGTTTCTAGAAGACTACGGACTTCGTGGCGATCAATTGTGCCATTTTTGTCTGCGTCAAACCTTTTGAATAATTGTTGCACTTTGTTGCGCATTCGATTTTCAGATCGAATATACCAATTCGCAAATTCGGCTTCATTAATCTTTCATAAAGCAACAAAATGATAAGTAAATAGTTCAAACATTAGTGTACTAAAATATGATGTAACGCACCAAGCCGTCGCCATCTTCGTCAACCTGCTTAATAACTTCCCAGAGCTCATCATCCGAAAGGGACATATCAAGCTCTTGAAAAATACTTCTTAATTCGTCAAATCCTAGATAACCATCACCGTTTGCGTCGATTCTGCGGAAGACTTCTCCGACATCACCTGCAATCTTCGATACGATTCCTACTCCAGTTGTATTCAACCACGAGTAGGGATCGTGTAATAATTTCAAAACACCGGCGCGAAATGTAGCATGCCTATTGAATTGAATTGTGCTTTCATTTCCATTCAGGGAGCGATTGCTTCTTGCTCCGGTTATTGATCCATCTAAATCTCTAGTTACAGGCTTCGACAGAAACTTGACACAAATCCATTCATAGAGCCTTTCATGATACTTCATCAGAAGGATGTATCCCAAATAAAGAACAAACAAGACGATTGCTTCCCATACCTCGATTTCACCCTCCGAAGTATACCCCACAAATATGGACAACACCGTAAGGCCGAACGCATAATAAGTACAGTCACGAAAGAGTGGCCACCAAGTTAAAGTCAAAATATCCTTTGATAAAAATGCGCACATTGCGATAACGAACAATACATTAAACACTGCGCTACCAACGATGGTACCGAAACCAATATCACTCTCTGAAAAGGTCCCGATTAAAGAAGTAAAGAGCTCGGGCGCGGAACCTCCTGCCGCCATCAAAGTCGCTCCCGCCACATCTGGACTCAGACCCAAATGCCTGTCGCTGGCCATTTCCTCTAACGCCGGGACAAAAAATTCATCACAGGAAATCGCAAGAGCTAAGAACATGTACAAGACAATGCAGACGTGCACAACCAGCATTGCCGGTGGATCTGCAGGGTCCGCACATCCATCATCGTCATCTTCATCGTTAACGTCTAAGCGTCTATTTTCATTCGTATAGGTGTCGCCGTTGGTGGAAGATTCCAAGTTAGATAAGTAATTGAAAATGGAAAATCCGACGACGAGCAAAAGAAAGGAAGTCGTTCGGAAAATGAGCCTTAACTTGTATTTTTTATGCGCCACGCCACTAATGGTGAATGGTAAGGGCATCCTGTTCATATCTATCGGATGCTATGTGTGCAAATGTGTGTTAGATTTTTCGGAAGACCTTTTATGCAGCGTGAGATAGCACGTCCTTTAGCAGAACCAACACATGAATATTTATTTTGTCATGTCAAACGCATATCAAGAATGAAATCCTCGGATGAGGATTTATTTTCAATATGTGGATAGCAATATCTTTGAGATATTCTTCTATATATTTTTTACTTAAGATACTAAAGACATAAAGTTTCTATACTGTGTGTGGCTTATTTCGCAGGTAGGAATTCTTTAATTCGAAAAGTCAACCTAGAAATATCGATTTATAGTTAAATAAAGGTGCTAACAAGTGAGCGTTAAACAAAAAATAGAGAAATATGTGAATACTACATGTACACAGACGGTTCACAAAAAATAGAAAGAAACGTGAGAAAGAGGTTCACAAAAGTATTTGAATATCGAACAAATACATTGCTATTACCTTCATTTATGACCGTGGAATATTCACATTCATACCGGCCATGTCTTCGATTGATAATCGATTCAGCAACTCTTACGAGCTGAAGTTTCATTGGTAAAGAAGGATGACATCATTTTCCTTCCAAAAAAAAAAGAACAAAATATCTCAAGATGAAGTGATAACACTAAAAAGGTTGACAGAGTTGATTGTCGATAAGTTATAACTTCAGAAAAAGACGCACTTAAAAGATGCAAGGTTTGTAATTTCTAAAGAAACACTTTTAAATTTAATGTCCACAAAATGGGAACCGCTAAGATGGATGTAGATTGGTATCATAGATTTAGCTTCGAAATTGAGTTCCAACACCGTGATGAATATCTGATAAAAACGGGAAGCGATCACATGTGTGCGCTACTTCAAACACTTTTGTAACTAAAGTCTCAGATTTCAGGGAAATAATCAAAGCGACTAGAAAACTTTCTGGTATTTAGACGCGATGTTTTATGAACCAATTTGTTGAAATTTGGCATCAAGACCATCGACAAATACAAAAAATATCATCGTCTTCAATGATTTGGAACTCTACCAAACAATTTCGATGAAGAAAATACTGCAATTTTCTACAAATATAGAATTAGGAGTGAAACAAAATTGCGTTCGAAAAGAGTGCGGTGATCACTACCAATATCTCACATCAACGACATGGCGAAAAATTCAGATAACACTTAGTGGTGAACAAATGGCGTTGTAAAATCAAATGGAAATTAAAAAATGTAAAGTGAAATCTTAATTTCTTATTTCAAAGCAACAGATTAATTCACTTGCGGGCGTCTCAAGTGTCCATCCTTCTAGCCATCAGAACTATTCACATATATGTACAAAATAAGAGATTCCAATCTCTTAAACGCTAATAGCACAAAAATTTTCAGATAAGTCGACTGACTCTGCTAATGAGTAGTAATGCATTGTACTTGTCTCTGCAGCCGACGAGTTGCGGAGTATTTACCCTTATCACATAAAATAACTTCCTCACAAATGTCACTCTTGCGAAGTTATTGATTAATAGAACCAATTGAGTGATTTACAAATCAGCCTGGTAGGCCTTCAATACTTCCTCACGGATGTGCTGCGCAACAACCTTGCAATCGCTTTTGTGTGAATTTCTTCGTAAGGGTTCTGTACTCACAAACACTAGCGAATCATTTACCAAATCAACAGAGCGATCAAAGTACCCCTCAAAGGCTTTCTCCAAGACATTCTTCTGCCACTCCTCATCAACCTCGACCAAATAACGCACTTCTGCATTTGGATCCATGCTCGCAAGCATTTTCCCTGGACGACACGTAACGAGTTGATCGACACTCTTACTTGGATCAGAACATTGGCAATAGCCACGCTTATTATCCCGACGAACGACCTTCAACACACTCTCGCAAAACTCATCGCGAGTTACACCAAGTTCGTCACATAAATCGCGCAACGGTCCAAAAGTAAATCCTTTGTGTCGGTTAAACAAATAAGGAAAACTCTGATGTAAGGTATATCCCTTGCCTGTCAACTTGCCCAAATCCTTGCTCATCTCTCCAGCCCACAATACCGCCATACCAACACACGATCCATGCAAACGAATGGCTTCTGGCGGAACTTCCACGCCCAATCTCTTCGCCTTCAAGTACAAACCATTGGCAAAAGCTTCTACACCGTGACCCAATGTATGAGCATACTCGAAGAGGAGAGCGCGGTACTTCTCGAATGGATCACTGTAAGCCAAGAACATGGCTTTAGCACTAACAATCTCTTTGTTAACAACAGTCAAGAAGCTGAGTATGCTTTCCTTCGTCGTTACAGGCAAGGAATGGAAGGACTTGCGAAGCGATTCCATCAATTCCTTTCGCTCAAGTAGGAGACTTTCGTAGGTGCTATTGGCATCATCGGAATCGTACTCCTCTTCTGAATCACTACTGCTGCTCTCGCTTCCACTCTTACTATCCGCCAAGGAAGGCATACTGGAACTTACGCGAGTCATCCTTAGGTTGGGCTTTGTATCATTTAATTTCTTTCTAGCCTCAACCGAGTTCGCATTGTTAGATCGAATGGTTGCAATTCGTTTTCCCAGCGCCAAAATTGCACGCTTCTTTCTCAACGTAGACGGAGAATTGATAAACTCCAACAAACTTTCAAAACCATCAACTTCCAAGAGAATCTTTGTGAAATCGCTGGCAAATTCTTGAGCACCCAAAATGTTATGAAAATCGTTCATACCAACCACACTATTGGCAATTCCCAACATGTTCATCGTCTTACAACTCTCCCCAACGGTGGCATAGACGTTGGCCGTGCTAATCGTCAAAAAGCATTCGTTGACGCAAAATGCGAGCTGAGGCAAATAAAAGGCACCCAGAATATTCTTACTTAGAATGGTATCATCGACAACCAAACTGAAAGCTTTCTTCGCAGAGGTTACTGCATCATTATAGTGCATGGGTGTCGTAGGTAGTTCCATAAACTCCACGTTGGTCATGCCAGCAATCAAACCAATACAATTTCCATTTACACCACCACCCAATGCAATGATGAGCGGAGGAGCTGTAGAATTGCGGGCGGCATTAATTTTAGCAAACAATTCTTTCGTGCCATAATTGTCGTAACGCTTGTACGTTTCTCCAGACTTGTGTGCAAACAATAAGGAGTCCTGTTGACCTAATGCATCAATAAGATCCTGTCCATACCCCAAGGCATCACAAGTTTCTCCGACGCTCACAATGGGCGTGTATCCTTTAGGGTACCTAGCTCTCAATATGTTCGACAGACATTCCATCGCGTCGTCATAACTTCCGTTGTGTGTTAACATGGGCAATTTCAAGCCTCCAATTTTGAATGGAAGTTCGACAACGTTCTCGCTGGTATCCGCCAAAGTCGCTCCAATATCAATAGGATTCCATTCCTGAACCGGTTCACTAATGGTGCGATTAGGACACGGACCAAAGATCTGGTGCAGCGTGAATTTACCCATACGAGCAGCATTCAGACCTTCCACATCAAAAGTGCCGCTAGGAGTTGTCATGCGCAACCAGTTAGCGCGATCGTTGGTATTTCGAGTAATCAGTGCTACTTGAATTCCTCGAAACGGAAGCATTCCAATAAAGGCAGCATACGCGTCATTGGCATGGTCTTCCCATCCCACGAACACAAGAAGACTGGCGCGATCAGCTTTTTCCAAAAGTAAACTACTTGCCGCTTCAAAGATGGTGTTGTACTCGAGCATAGGAGTATCAGAGTTATTGGTGCCGCATGTGTTCGTGCATGCGGCATACGATAATCGATGAACGAAGGAATCTTTCTTCAGGGCCTTGCAACCTTCGACGAGTGTACAGATGGTAGTCTCTGCCTCTGCACTGATGTCTTTGGATGGACCAACAATGTGTACGTTGCTAAAGGCATATCGACCTTTGGGTTTGGGAGTTTTGGTGAGGATTGTGTTAACGTACTTTTTGGGACTGGTTCTGCCGCCATCAGTCCTGTAAAATATAAATCGAAACAAATCGGTGAGATAAAACCTAACCAGCTTATTGTTTCCGAAAGGTTGGGAGGATTATTGGGACACGCTAAGAATGAAGTATCATTAATTTCAAAAATGTGCGGATTTCTAATAAACGAATTGAATCAAGCTAAAGTTCCGGTGGGAGTACAAAGGAGAATGGACCACAATAAAAACAGTACATCTGACTTGAATCGTTTCCTTTTTCTAAATGCAATTCGCCCCATCATACGACTCTGCTCGATACAAGAATAATCTGTGTCAAGCAGAGTCAGCATAATGAACGCATGAAAATGCAGCAACATGATACCACACGACTCGGTTTAAATCACTTCGTTCAACACCAACAACAAATTAAACGTCAACACACAAGAGAAGTTATGCAGTCCTGCACACATCATCTTAATTTAAATACGCAATGACTACAATTTATGTATTTATTCACTACATTTTCTTCACGAAAAACACTTACAATTGGGCGTAGTCCAACGAAACCGAACGTTTCGTGATATCCTTCGGAAGATTAAAATATAACTTGTCGGCATGGCCTTCTTGATCTCTCACGGAAGAGGCAGGAGGGATGAAGGTGCAAGTTGCATTGTTTGGGACGAAAACTGACATGGTGGAGTAGATGGTTGGTTCAAAAATTGTGTATGTGAAATTGTGATATAGTGGTGTACGTTCTCGATCGAAATCTTGTGGGATTGTCGTGTACATTTTCAATCGAAATCTCCTCTTCACAGGACCTGGAGGCCTAGGCCATTCTTCCCGCGGCTAAAGCTGCACCCGTCGTATATAACATATCTACAGACATGGATATAAAATTGACCCATCCATCCATCTATTTTAACCGAGCCAACGACGTGTCGGTTACTTCGTCCGTACACAAAATGGATGACGTAAACAAGTTCCGGCGTTTTAAAAATTTAGCTACGCGTCATCCTGGAATTCTGGATTACAGCAAGCTACATTAGTAACGCGTCATCATTTCGTGGTCCCAACTATACGAACTTTCAAAGGATGCATCCCCCATCCCCCAATTGCGAAAAATCGATGTCGATCGACATGGAGACCTTTTCGTGGATACGATGGAGACTCCCCAGGTTACATGTATCAATAATTGTCGAGTATTTTCGAATTTGAATCGCCAAACACCAAGAATAGATTGTCGAGTAATATGAAATTTTATTCACCACACCAAGATAATCGTCCGCACCAAAATCTAGTTGATTGTCGCGTATAGATTCAATTTGTACGAATCACTCTTAGGAATGTGCGTAAATGGCAGAGCTTTCCTTCAAACCAAATCATTCTGTCTTCACATCGTCATACCACGATACTGTAACGCATGTTGGTATACCATCCCAAACCATCATTAGATAAGTTTTCGTCGCCCATGGGTCGATCAGGTGATTCGAAAATAATTTTGATAAGTAAAGAAATTCAAGTAGGGTTACCCCAAGAACACATTATGAATTATGACACCCTCCAAAACCCGGAAAATGAAGCATTTGTGAGGTCAGGAGCTTCCGTGTTACTTTTCCAATTTATCAAAAGCTCTTATCTCTCTCATCCAACTATTCCGCCTACCTCAATAACACTCCTCGCATCTCCCTCTCTCACATTTACTTTGTGATCGTGCAGTTGTGATGGACCAGATGTCTCACGAAATTGTGCATACCACGGCGTCAGATTTTCGTTGATTGTTGCAGACCTTGAAGGGATGCATCCTTCTTGGAATGCTTTGTTGCTGCGTGCTGCTGAACAAGATCAAATGGCTAATTTCGAACATATGTTGACACCTTTACTTTCCAAACATGCGTACTCGTACGTACGAAAGGACTTTCCAATTTCCAACTTCGATAAAGAGGTGTAAAAAATTTTAGTGTCACAGTCACACAGGTCAGCTCGCAGATCACAGGTTCATAGTTCATCCGTTCATCCTCGATCTGCACGCACTTTCAAAATTGATGATCTGTGCCTTCTTGCAATTAGTTCGTCAATACCTTACAAGACGTATACTACCGGTGCACTGAATAATCACAATCATCAACACTGCTTGCAAAGACTTACCTATTAATATTGAATGTCCTACTATTTCGCAGCATTCAACCAAACCGATTTTTTGGTGATATATTTATAGGGGAGTGGCTCATCCTCTCTTGAAATCAATCCATCTAATAGATGTACATGTAGTCCGTTTTCATTTGTGTCTTAACTGTACAATTATTTCAGAGAGTGATGTCTAATAGCCCTTCACTACGGTTGAAACGAGGCTTGAAGTCGTTGACATTCCTTTTTACTGTTCAAATCTGCTTGAATTCTTCATTGAACGTACAATCTTTTTCCAATTATGTAATAAACGATAGATTTGGAGTATCATGTGGCCGTCATTTGACAAAGCCTATTTACTTGCGCAATGACGGCAGAATCGGTACAACTCATTGTAGTATATTTCATCGAGGTGGGAATGGACTTCATGCTAGTACTGATACTATGGAAGGCGAGGACTCTTCGCAAATTATTGTAACGAGTAAACTTGATCAATATTTATCCTTTCTTACTAATTTATTTCCTGGTTTCGTTTTGGGGGCTGCGATATTGGGTGCTAATGTACCTAATTCATTGGTTAGTAACGCATTATTTGTAATCTTTCATAGTTTTGTTTTACCTAAATTTATAATCTATACATTTAAGCTATGGGTAGCAAAAGGAAATTTGGTAACGATATTTTTAGCAAGTGTTATGGTTGGGACTGGTATGACGCTTTCAGCTGACGATTTTAAAAGTTTATTTCAGTCGAAGCGCAGTGCCAGCGTTATTCCAGTTGGTGTACTGTGTCAGTATGGGATAATGCCATTGAGTGCTTTTCTCATCTCAAAGTTAATGATTTTAAATAATTCAGCAATTGGTAAATCGACAGCGGATGCTATATTTCTTGGCCTCATTTTAGTTGGCTGTAGTCCTGGAGGTACAGCAAGTAACTTAGTGACGCTAATCGCAGGGGCGGATGTAGCGTTATCGGTTCTTCTCACTGCGTGCTCAACGATCTTAGCTGCTATCATGACTCCTCTTTTAGTGAAACTTCTTGTTTCAGGTACAGAAGTTAATATAAGTGGTATTACGTTGTGTATTGCAACATCAAAAGTTGTCTTGGGACCAGTCATTTTGGGGATGTTCATGAATGAAAAGGCTCCAAAGATATCCCAAGCACTGGCCAGATTCACGCCATTTGCAAGCGTCATTCTCGTGGCTCTAATTTGTGGGGGAGTGGTGGCACAAAATGCAACAACTGGTATGCTGAGTAACGGTTTCGACTTTCTTACGAAACGAATAATTTGGTCAGTAATAGCGCTTCATCTGTTAGGATTTCTTGTTGGCTTTGTGACTCCGCGAGTTTTTTGTAAGTTCAACACGAAGGTATCGCGAACAATTTCCGTCGAGACTGGTATGCAAAATTCTGCTTTAGCAGTTGTCCTTGCAAGGTCAATCGGTGCCGATCCGATGACTTCCCTCCCAGGAGCAATATCCGCAACTGCTCATTCATGTATTGGAAGTTTACTTGCAGCGATATGGCGTTTCAAGGACTCCAGAGAAAGTGACGCCAAATAATGAGCAAAATGTCTGTTTTGATAATGCAGATTAATGGAATATATTCATCATAGGGCTGCATAATTGGTTAATGTCTAATTTTATTATATATTTTACAACAAATGTAAAGATTACAAGTTTAGTTAATACGACAAATCCTATCAATGAAACATGTCACGTATAAGAGGTGAGATCAGAAAGCTTCATCTTGCAGTTGTGTGACCTTCATTGTTAACACCTACTCCTATAATTATTATTGATCGTATAGTCTAGAGCTTGTCCTCTTCATCAGTCACTTATTTGGAAAAGGAGTAGTAGCTCGCTTGAATTGGATGTTCTGTCAGTTGTTTCCGGTATAGTCTTCTGTTCGGTCTTACGAAAATCAGATATTCTCCTTGAAGCTTGCCGGCTACTCTTCAAGGCCTATTTCGGCAAATATAAATTGAAAGATGTTGGGTTTAAGGCGGATAGTTATTGTTCAAGTAGAATGTGCGTTTGTGATGGTGTTGATAGTATCCACAATCAATTTGATTTCCGACGGCTGTGGATACAACCTAAACCATCACAAACGTGAATTCTAAAGGAACGGTAACGATACGCCTCAGATTCAACATCTTTCAACGTATTCGCCGAATTAGGGATTGAATAATGCACAGCTAAAACCTAAAAATGATCAATGATAACTTTAGTTTAGGAATATTTACAGTAGATTGCTCTCACAAAAATCTTCCTCACCACCAAACATAAGTACTATTTTTTTAGAGTTGCATTGGTTTTTTTAATTGCTCGAGCGATTGCAAGAAAAGTCTTTTCACGAGGGCTTGCTAGAGTTTCCTCAGAAGATCGTTTGATGTATTGACACTTGAGAACTATGTTGAGGTATCCTTTACCAATTTCTTTCCAAACAATTCTTATCGGGTGTTTTTTATCTTTATCGAAATCGTCTCCACAAGAATTTTCAACCTCCGCCTTAATCTCTCTCATGATTTCTTGAACCCTGTGAATATCACATATATCTAGAACTATCGATATCTCCTCGTGAATAGATCTCACACGCGAAAGATTGGACACTTTGCCGCTCAAAATACTTTCATTTGGTACACTGTAAGGAACAAGATCACTTCCCTGAAGTATTGTCGATTGCCAGCCTTAACAGTATATAACAATTAGCTTTATCAACAAGAGTAAAGAAAACGAAACAAAAGAACTACCTATTTTTTTAACTTTCGCGCTGGCCCCATTGAATAGAATTTTTTCTTCACTGTGAAACTTTCCAGATAGCAATATCAACAAACCCGCAATTATTCTGATCAATAATGAAAAAATTAGCACTACGTTATCCCATTTTTTCATATAAATTACCTCTACTCACTGTTTTGCGGGAGTCTGCAGGGAAAGACCAACGATGAACGACGAGACACCTCCTAGGGTAAGAACAGAACGCAACACGTTCGATAACTTCAGTGGAGAGATGTCGATCTAAAAATTTGTATGAAAATCAAAATATTTGAATAAATACGCTGAAGTATGCGTCAATGTACCTACCAATAGTGCAATGAAACATCCATAAATTATTGTAGTAACCGTTCGGTCACACAACAAGACAAGAACTTTTCTATCTCTGTTCTCGAATAAATTTTTAGAATGAACTAGATCTCCTATCAACTTACTTTTCCATAAGCTCAAGCAACGAACAAACCAAAAGCCATAGACTGTAAAAGCCACAAACTTTGGGGCGCTGGAAAAGAAACTCGCCTTCAATACCAAGTCATTCCCAAGACTGATGTTGTGGTTGACAACACCATCTACGAATTCCGAGAAGAGTTCAATGATGTAAAGTGCTCCAGATGTAATCCCAAAATTTTTGATAAACCTTGATACAGACCTTGTCTTCGAACTTTCATAATTATAATTATTTGTTGGTCCTACAACCATGCGTCCAAGTTTATGAAAAAGACGGAATAATGGCGGTACAGCAAATATAAGTGAGGCTATGGTTGCGACATCGGCAAAGTGACATACTGTTTGTACTTCTCTAATTCCACGAATATAGCCCTTTTTAAATTTTTGGATCCAATCTAAAATAAGGAAGATCAAATTTCCAGCAAGGAACGTTTTCGAAAGTTTAGTGTTGGCTTGATTCCCATATGTCGAAGATGGAACACACTCAATGAGATCCCCCATCACTCCAGATTGCGCCCTTTCAAAATAACGTTGAATTTCTTTCGGAAACTCGTACAAAAGAGTGCGTCTTGGACATTCAAGTGAAAGATTTGTTTCAGCTTTCACGGAGAAAGTTGAACCATATCGAAAAGATGAAGTACCTATTCTCGATCCGGTTTTCAGATTCCGCAGTACGAAAAAACATTGTACATAGCGAAGATGAAGCCAAATCACGAAAATCAATAAGCTTTTACGTAGCAAGGTCATGTTGAGATAATCGTAAACCAGTTACGTATTGATGGACCCTGAAATAAATTGTTGTAACACGATGAAACCAAGCAGATCGAGGAAACTTCCTTGATTCGGTTCAAATTCTTAAGTACAAGACAAGCAACAACAAAAAAACAGTTTAAACGTCATCGAAGTAAAGAAAAGGCTATTAAATTGTTGTGCCACCTCAAATTGTATCTTCTTTTTCATAGAGTGACGAGTTTTCATAGAGTGTATCTTTTGTTGAATACTGTCATCATCTCATTTTGTATCTTTCTCGTTTCTTCTCACACATGCCATGTCACATGTGTGTCAATAATATAGAGGGCTAAAAATATTGTATATTGTTATATATTTTTATCGACAACGGCCAAATACAAGCTCCGTTAGCTCAGTAGGCAGAGCGTCGGTCTCATAATCAAACCGAAGAAATCCGGAGGTCGGGCGTTCGATCCGCCCATGGAGCACACTTTTTGATCTAACTTCGAAAGCTAATCATGTGGTTCCGGTGTGTAGTATTCCTTCATAGGTTTTGTTTCTTTCTTATGGAGTGAAGGTTGTTGGATCAAAAGTCGGACTTTTCTATAGTCTACTGAAAGTTACGAAAAGAGAAGGAAGCATATCGGTGGAATAAGCATGATTATCCCAAAAATACGCACCGGGTAAATGAAAGTGAGTGATCGCTGGAGAGTGTAAAACGTAAACTCCTCATAAATTTTTATTGTTTCGTTCGAGAGAGGCTTTTTGTTAGCAAACGAATCAACCTTCTGACTATAAACCCCATTTACTCCCTTTCTGAATTCGCTGCACCCTTTGATGCGGGGGTAACTTGATGTATAAATCCGTGTTTAAATACCTCAGTGATCGCTTTTACGAATTAAAAATAATATCGACAGTAATGTAGATATTGATTCACTTATATCTTATATCATAAGAAAACAAGTCTCAGTGTGCCATGATTAAGTTAATTGGTTCGTATAATCAACAGTGAACTTGAAATCTTTGTCAATATCTTGAATGTTCATGGATTTCCAATGACGGCAGGCATTTTTTTATCATCTTCCTCGCTAGGGTATTTGTAGCTGCTGGAGCTGCACAGTTTCGACTTTCTAGATTTTGACTTGGACGGTGACAGAACCTCAACTCCGCTTTCTTTTGGAATGAGTGGAGCCGAGGGTTGAGGAGATTTCACTTCTTTCCACAAGTAACTATCATCGAAATCACTTCTAACTTCACTACATTTTTCCTCGCATATCTCGTCGTCTGAAACAATGCTATACGGACTACGATAATAACTGTACGAATTGCTATGATCAACTTTGTCTACCTCTGACAATGATAAAGCCATCGCCATGGAAAGGGCTTCTGCCTCTTTTTTATCATTAGAAGTTCTGCCTTGATCATTAGAAACATTTTTACTCATTTTTAGCGCAATTTTCAACGCTTGATCTTCTTTAGAGCTTTGAAAAGATTTAGCAATAGTCTGGTCAAAGTTATATGTACTTGCTTCCTTCCTACTTATTTCCAAGGCAAGTTGAAGATCTTTATCTCCGCCAAGAATATCACAACTAATGCCATTGATTTCCTCTGATTCATTATGTTCTTGACTTTGCCCACTCATCATTTCATTGGCAAGGGTCAAACCTTGAGCTTCAGCCAGAGCTCTCGTCTGTTCTGAGGCAAATTCTATCTTACTAGCTCCCGATGGTGGTTCATCCCATTCTTTCTTACCAGTCTTTTGACTGTAAAAGTAACTCCTCATTTTAGGCGTTATATTCACAACACCATCGGATCTAGGTTCACTCACATCCGCAGAACTCACAGCAAATGCTTCAATCCACGTATCTCCATCCCCACCCCTGAGAATACTCAAATCCTTAGCATCCTTGACTCGAAGAGACCTTCGCGCTCGATACAAAGTCGATTTCCTTAATGAAGCATTGCGTTCCTTCGAATTGGATTGTTTATCCCAATTACCAACTCCACCACTTCGATTGCGACTGAACAATGAGGATAGCTTTCCCTTTTTGTTACGACGGCATGTAACATCATCATTTCTATTGTTAGTAATATTACTATTGTTAGCAGCATTAGTATTATTCGTCGTGCTTGTAGGAGCATTCGCCGAGGGATCCCGTTTACTCAGTTCAATGTCAATACGGAGTGGTTCACTGTCGTCCATTTTAGTTATCTGTGATGTGCTGTAATTATCTTTCCTGTATGTATATGATCTGGTGACGGACTATCGTGTAAGTCCGAAGAGCGAGGGCGGGGTCGATGAGAAATGATAGGAATCCTAAAAAAGTGTGATGTGCAATAACGAACGAAAATGAATCATGTACACCCGGGTATGGGTATGGGAGGACGTAAAGCGTTGAACCTATCGGTACATTCATGTCAGTCTTGGATGTTGGAATGAGACATTTCTATAAGATTCGTAAAAGCGTTTTTTTTGCAATGATTTATGACTTAAAAGACACTACCGGTATGTACCTTTCTAAATGACTTATGATGATTTATGTAAAGATCGTGCTCTCGTGGGACGTGGGAAGGTTCATGGGACGGAGTTGACAAAGTTCTCATATCGGTAAATGAAAAATAGAATACATGTACCCGGTACCAGGATAGAACCAGAGGGTGATAATTGCTAAATTAAGGAAAAAAACAATTGATTATCGGTATTGTATTCAAAGATGAATTCAATTACGCAATCAATTTTTCAATAAAATTATAATGGCAATTATTGCCTACGAAGAAAAATACA
>Ga0115008_10002047_pt1 | contig 16704 bp, 15 predicted proteins | sample FraStrMetagenome_FD_87164 | JGI IMG/M metagenome (GOLD analysis project Ga0115008, IMG submission 87164) | Marine eukaryotic phytoplankton communities from Arctic Ocean - Fram Strait ARC3M Metagenome | ecosystem: Environmental > Aquatic > Marine > Oceanic | place: Fram Strait | collected...
AGAATACAAATGTAAATTTTATTATGTATTTAACATATAGGATGCTTAGTAAGTTGGTCCACTATAAAAAATTACTAATAAAGAAATTTTTAGTTAAATCAGAACCAATTACGATTACCAGCCAAGATATTTTAAATGAACAAACCAATCCACTACAATCAGAATCCCAACGAATGTACTATAAAATCCCCCCGAGCAACCATATGCAGTTTCCTATAACGCGACGAAAAAATTTGCGTAAAACCGTGAAGGTGCTAATTTAATCGCAAATACGCTTTATTACGAATCGTAACGCCTTAATATGGTTAGTTATTCAATACGAGTTTATAAAACCAATAACTTATGTATCCTTAATAAGGATAAATTATTTATAATAAAATTTGATTTAAAATTATACAGTAGTTTTAACCGTATATAAAAAATGTCAACCAATTATGGATTTATGAAATCGGGATTTAATAACTTGGACGAATCACCACTGACAACTGAAGAAGTAGCGAATTTACAGGCTATGGTCTATTCTTTTATGGAAAAAGCCTTGATTACCGCCGACAAATATGTTCAACATAGTGGTCGCACCACAATTACAAAACGCGACATACAATTAGGGTTAAAAAGCGAAACCTTTAAATTTATCCAGAGACCAGATTTTATGAACGATATTCAGCGTTGGCGAACCATCTTGCAGGAAGAGGACTCTGGCGACGAGGTTGAATCTTCTATAGATAATAGGGACTTCGTACCATTTAGTGAGTCAACATGTGCGTGCGATGATTGTGTCGATTTTAGCAATATTGATTCTCGGTGGAGTGAGTGGGAGCCCACTAATCAGATAGAAACCATACTAAAAAATGCCATTTTTAGTATAGAGTAGGGAGAAGAAATTATTATTTGTTAAATTTATATCTATTTTATTTTTTGATATTTAGTATACTTGTTATATGGTCCGATGGGGTGGTATTACGGACGTCTTCTGGGAAAAAGTCGTCGTCACTCCAATCCTGAACATTAGTTAGAGTAAATGGACCCACGGCACCGTCATCCGAAAAGTCTGTGGAATCTTCTTCAGAATTTAAATTATCCGATATATAGCGGATTCGGAGAGCGTACCCAGAAATTTTACGCTCTAATTCAGATGTGCAAAATTGACTATCGTGAAGCATTAATCGATACCAAGCGGTGATAGCTTTCTTATAGTTTGTTATAATATTGCTACATATGTCTACTCCAGGTAAAAGATTTTCCTCTTTAATAGCCTTAATATCGATATCAACAGCCTTTGTGGCAAATTGGTGTATTAACCGAATTAAAGATTGCTTGCTATACTCTATTGAATCTGGTGACCACAGTTCAAATCCTCTTAAATGGGTTTTAGGAGAGGCATATATATCATATGCCATTTCAGAGCAATAAAATTCGATTTCACCATTAATCGTCATTTTATTAATTAATTTAATAAGGTCTATATGATTTGGATTTATACTGCCACACATATTTTTTAGGATGAATACTTCTGTTAAATTGACGCCTTTAATGTGTCCTAATATATATTTTAGGAAAATTTCGAATGTGCAACCTCGAGTATTAATAGGGTATGACGTGTCGGATTCGCCGATTATCGTTCTCGTTTCTAAATCCGCGTACTGTTGCTCATATTCCATATGTATTTGGAGAGCAGCCGACAGCTCTTTATAATGCAGTTTAACATGACCACCAGCGCCAAAACGATCAAAGATTCTTTTGATCAAGTAGTGATCTCCCGTATTTGCCACTAATGGTGAACCCAGAGTAACTGTTTTACCCGTGGAACCAGTGGTTCCGGTCGAACCTGTAGTGCCAGTTGTCCCAGTTGTCCCTGTTGTACCCGTGGAACCAGTTGTGCCAGTTGGTCCTGTTGTACCCGTTGAACCAGTTGTGCCAGTTGGTCCTGTTGTACCCGTGGAACCGGTTTTGCCAGTGGTGCCAGTTGGTCCTGTTGTACCCGTGGAACCAGTTGTGCCAGTTGAACCGGTGGTTCCAGTCGAACCTGCAGTGCCAGTTGATCCAGTGGTTCCAGTTGCTCCTGCACTTCGCCTCCCTCGTCCCCTCCCTCGTCCCCTACCTCGTCCACGGCTTCCGTAATTACTTTCAGATAGATTAAAACCTGGTCCAAACTTCAGAATTCCATTCCGAATACGCTGTTTCTCGGCGTAGGCCTTTTTCGCTGCCACACGCTGCTGAATTTGTTTTTGTTTACGGTCGCGCCCTTCATAACTACCAAAATCACTACCGCCCACCATTTTAGCATAAATATTTAATATTTCTTGACCGCGAACGCTGTGTATGGGCGTATTTACACCAGTCAACGGATCCGTAATATTCTGATATATATCGCCATTACTTTGGATAATATTTAGGCTATTGATATACGCCTTAATTATCTCAGTTCCTTTTCCGGTTTTAATGGGTACTATTTTCTTAGTGTCAGGGTCTTGTATATAATTAGAATTATCCATAAAGTATAAATGTATTATATATTTATATTTTATTTACAGTATTTATCGTGAATGATTAAAATTATTTCATATCCGTGTAATTATCCCCAGGTATTAATATGTTGCGGGTATTTTTAGGACATTTCTCAGTAACACTATATTTAATGTCGTTTTCAGCGACAATATTTTGAAAGAATTTATATTGTAGAGAACCAGTGTCTTCGGTTAGGGTATTTAAGTCTTTATAACCACCGCACACCTGATACGAACTTCGATACTCGGGGATGTTTTTTTGGAGTCCATTTAAACATACATTCCTCGAAAATATTTTTTTATTGCATTTCTGGTCGCATTTCATATTGCATATTTTCATTTGGGGGAACTGTTTAATATCTTTTTCTAAATATAATTCTACCAGAGAGGCCATACCTTATATATATTGTATATAAAAATTTGATTATACATTATTAAAATATCCATACAATAAGTTTTCGACACTATGAACAAATGCTTAACCAGCCGATATTCCAAAAATTTTAACGCTGGGAATATTCAAAAAATTTTCGAAGCCGGTAGTCGGTATACAAATATCCAAATCGACCCTGTGTTATTAGAAATAATGGTGCGACTGGTTAAATATTCCAGAAACTATACTTTTAATAGTTACAAAGACTATGACAAATTTATGATAACCATGCGTCGTGAACTACAATACAATGTCGTGATTTCTAAAACCAAGTTGTTCGCACACTATAGAGCTCTACTGGCAGACGAGAAAATCACTCCCAATCGGAATTTAGAGAAATTTATGCGCATTAAGGGCGCACGAAGCCGAAGTGGTGTAGTATCGGTAACGGTATTCACGTCGGGCTCTATAATGGGGGAAGACGACGAAGAATTGTTAAAAACAGGCGGCTGCCCAATGGATTGTCATTATTGCCCATTCGAAAAGGATTCCGACGGAAATCCCACCCAACCAAGGTCATATCTTAGCACCGAGCCTGGAAATAAACGCGCCACTGAAAACCTACACCACCCCTTTGGACAGACCTTGGCACGGTTAATTCAACTGGAGTCAATCGGACATTTAACCAATGACCCGAAAAAATCGAATAAACTCGAGTTGATTATTTCGGGCGGGACGTTTAACTTTTACCCAGCTGAATATATTCAGTGGTTTTCAACGAGTGTCTATTACGCTTGCAATACGTATTATGACGTTAAGGAGCGCTTTACCAACTTTAATAGTATTCGCCATATGGGTACTCTCGCCGAAGAAAAAAAATTTAACGAGACCGCCACGAATCGGGTTATTGGCTTAACTATAGAAACTCGTCCAGACTATGTGGCACCCTTGCTAAAAGGCACGAATACGATCGATTTTACGCAAATTGAACTCTTTCGGTCTATCGGGGTGACCCGCGTCCAAATCGGGATTCAAACTACTAATAACACGATATTGAAAAAAATTAATCGCGGCTGCAAAAATATCGATAATAAATGGGGGATTCGTCTGCTAAAATCGAACGGGTTTAAAACGGATATTCACATTATGTTAGATTTACCTGGAAGTACACCTGCCATTGATCGGGCGGTGATCGACGAAATTACCGATGATCCTGAATTACAGGCAGACCAATGGAAGCTATATCCTACAGAGACAACGCCCTTTTCTAAAATCAAGGAGTGGTATGATAAGGGGCTCTATAAACCATATGCCGAAGACCATTCGGGTGGTCTCTCTCATTTACTGATGGACGTGGTTATTCACGCGATGGCAAAAATTAAGCCGTATATTCGGGTTAACCGAGTGGTGCGCGATATTCCACACATTTCAATCGAGGGTGGACTAAAGTGTTCGAATTTTAGACAATTGGCCAAGCAAAAAATGGACAAGCAGGGGATATTAACTTGGGATATTCGCGAGCGTGAAGTTAAATATAAGACCATTGATTGGGACGACATGATATTAGATATAATAACCTATGCTGGTTCAGGCGGTATCGAATATTTCATCCAGTTTTGCTCGCAGGACAAACGTGTCCTATATGGCTTTATCCGCCTAAGGCATAATCTGACGGATAGTTATTCTCTTCCAGCCCTTAAGCGGTGCGCTCTCATTCGGGAGTTGCACGTTTATGGCCAGCATGTTCACGTTGGCGTAACTGATACAACGGCAATTCAACATCAAGGTTTGGGTAGCAGACTTCTGAAAAAGGCCGAAGATATTAGTCGACGTCAGGGGTATAATAAAATCTCCGTAATTCCGGGGGTTGGTGTACGGGGGTTTTATGCAAAGAAGGGGTATATTTTGGGACAGCATGATTATATGTATAAGTCACTTGTTTATCCTAAGACTAATAAGATCATGCTATTAATCCTGTCGGCGACAATCTTAATTTTTATCCATTATCTATTGAATTAAAAAATATTACTCTATTATAATGAACCGGAGATTATACATATTTTTTTTAATAGTATTTATAATAATAGCTTCCTTTGTGACGTCGTGGCGTCAACGGGAAAATTTCGATATTTTTGGAGATGTGGCCAATGCTCTTAGTAGGATTGGTAGTTTAGGTTCTCAGATCACTGGGACTATAAATTCCATCCCAGGCATCGCAGAAAAATTAGCCGACAGTGCCTTGGACGTAGCATTAGCTCCAGGTAAGCAAGCTATTAAGGATGTAAATACGGTTATTAGTAATGTTGAAAGAGACGTAAAAAATTTATTTAATATTATCGAGGAAGTGTTCAATAAATTAAAGTATTTTGGCGAATTGTTAGTTTTTTTATTAACGCGTGCGGTGAAGTGTGCGAAGGGAGCCGAGCGCGTCACTAAAAATTACAAAATTCGGACTGAGAGTAAATTAAGAGGTATTAAAGCTCTATACACTAAGCTTCAGACATGTCAAAGTAACCCCATTAAGATACCATTAACTTATTGGAGAAATTGTATTACCCAAATAGCACCATTTATGAAGGAGCTATATGAATTTACGGAAATTCTGCTAAAATTTTATAAGGAAATATTGACGTATGACGAATTATTTCCACAGGGGGTAGCTAAAAAACAATATTGTTCCACTGCTTGGAGAACTCTGAGTAATCAATCACAGGCGTTGAATTATGGCAAGCGATGTAATTCGTGCTTACATTTAAAAAGCATTATGAAATTAGGTCTCGAGGAGTTGCAAGAATTCGCGAGAGTTGTGAATACGATATTTAAGGTAACTAAGGGTATTGAGACGAAAATTAGTGAATTGGGAAATCTGATAAAAATTTAATATCCTTGTATAGTATCATGAAATACAAATTGTACGGTTCAATAATGGCGTTTATAATTGTTTTGATTTTGGTGAATACTATGCGTCAACCAAAGATCGAGCGATTTTTTTTGTTAGGTGGTCTCACTAGTTGGATCCCCCCACCATTACCATTTGGGGAAGTAGCTAATATGCTAGGTAGGATTGGTGATTTTGGGAAACAAATAACGAATTTACCAGTAAAATTAGCTACTGATGCTAAAAATGTTGCGGAGAATGTAATAGATTTAGCACTTATTCCGCCAAGAACATTGGTGTCCCTGCTGAAAGGTTCTATCACCCAATTAGAGAATGACTTTAAGGAATTATTTAATATCCTCCCCAAACTATTTGATAAATTGAAATATTTCACGGAACTATTAATGATTAGTGTTAATCGTGCCCGCGTATGTTCGGAAGGAGCCGAGCGCATAATAAAAACCTACACATTAAAGACCAAAGATATCATTACAGAGTTAGGGATTATCCATAGAAAACTTAAAATATGCCCGACGAACCCACTAAAGCAGCCGGTGACCTACTATAAGGATTGTGTTAGTCAAATTATCCCACTTATCAAGGGGTGTTACAAGTATACCCACTTGTTAATAAAATTATACCAGGAGTTTTTAACGTACGAAGAACTATTTCCGCAAAATATACAGAAAAAAGAGTACTGTAGGACCCACCATGCTAAGGTTCGAACGAAGAAAGAGTCGGTCGAATATGCTAATAAATGTAATTACTGCTTACATTTACAAAGTGTTTTGAAATTAGGGTTGGGGGAATTAAAGGAATTTGCCAAATTAATTACGGAGGTGTCGGCTGGTGGTGCGAAATTGGAAAAGGTTTTCGGGAAATTGGTTATTAAGATTTAGTAATACTAACTGTTTCTTGGTTGATATATTGTGTACCAAATTACATAGTATACGAAGGGTCCATATGAATTTTCGAAAATTCTAATAATATTTATATCCAAGTATAACAGTATGAAATACAAATTATATAGCTCTATAATGTTTATTATAATTGTTATGGTCTTGGTTCGCACAATTAATCAATTTCATATAGAGCATTTCGACTGGAGCTGGAATTGGCACTCCCACTGGTCCCCCCCACCATTTGTCGCGGCAGTAGTGCAAACTGTTGCACCCGTCGTGGCAGTAGTAAAGAAAACGGTGGACACTGTTGTAAAAGATGTTGTAGCGGTTGTTGAAGTCCTTGTCCCATCCGCTTCCGAGATAACTAATATTATGGATAGACTCACCAAGCTAACGAAACGAGTGAGTGATTTACCAGCTATTTTAGAAACAAGTGCTAAAAATACTGTAGATGATACCGTCGACTCACTGCTTATACCACCAAAAGCCTTAGCAGCCGTATTAAAAGGTTCTGTTAAACAATTAGAGAAAGACTTTAAGGAATTATTTAATATATTCCCCAAACTATTTGATAAATTGAAATATTTCACGGAACTATTAATGATCAGCGTTAATCGAGCCAAGGTGTGTTCGGAGGGGGCCGAGCGGATAGTAAAAAACTATACGCTTAAAACCACGGATATCATTACAGAGTTGGGCATTATACATAAGAAAATTAAAATATGCCCAACGAACCCACTAAAGAACCCAACCGCCTACTATAATGAATGTGTTAGTCAAATTATTCCACTAATTAAGGCGTGTTATACTTATACCAATCTGTTAATGGACTTATATCAAGAGCTGTTGACGTATGAAGAACTATTTCCACAAAATATACATCAACAAGCGTACTGTAGGACCCAACATGATAAGGTTCGAACGAAGAAAGAGGCTGTCGAATATGCCAATAAATGTAACTACTGCTTACATTTACAAAGTGTCTTAAAATTAGGGTTAGGAGAACTAAAGGACTTCGCCAAATTAATTAAGGGGGTGTCGTCTGGTGGTGCGAAGTTGGAAAGGGCTTTCGGAAATTTGACTATTAATATTTAGTAATACTAGCTGTTTCTTGGATATGAAAGTTTATCAAGTAATTGGTATCCAAGACTTATTCCTAAATAATCTGGGTGGGCACCAACAGACGTACTTCCAAACTGAATGGTTTGTTCAGGGCCTTTATCGATTAATATTGGGGTGGGATATAGGTTTTGTAATTACTTTATTTTATGCACGATGATAATGGCCTAATCACATTATTAACTATAAAGTATGTCCTATAAATACCCAGAAGGCTATATAGATTCCAGGTTACCAGAAAATGCGATACAGCCCTAATTATTAGGTATAGTGAGACGACATTCAGTAACATATTTAAACACCATTTACATATTAAGACTACTGCGTCGCGAAAACTTTTCACACAGATTATGGATAAAGGTTGGGCGTTTAACTCAGGCCGTGGGGGGATTCTATTCGGAACCCAATTGTCTACATTTCGCAAATGGGGTCGACCACCCAAATGCTTAATTGGTGGGAAATATTCATGGCGGCAGTTGGGGCATTTGTTTTTTCCATTCCTCGCCATAGCGATATTTCGCAATAAACAATGTTGGTGGAACTCGTGGTTACACTCGGTAATTATACTTTGAACTGATTCAGTTAGTTCCTCCAGACAAATACCGCATAAAGGCATCGTGTACGTGGGTTATGAAGAAAGTCGGAATATAGTAGGAGAATCGTAGGGGAATCGTAGGACGGGGTGGGTAATATTTTAAAAGAATATACTATCATATCAATTTTTTTATATGATCATAATTTTCCATGAATTTAATGGTGGTTGTGCGAAAAATTAGTGCATTTATGGGGATGTAGTATTATGGTCGCTATATTCCATGATATGCACGATTGGTAAACACCTTATTGAACACGCCCTACATTCTCGTTAGAATACTCTTGCTAACAAATCTATTACCCATACCATACAACAAACACACCATATCTAATTCAAAGTATTTTATCACCTCGTCATAGCGGTTTCGTTTAATATTTAACATTTAATATAAATTTGATGTAAAATAATATAACTATTTTAAAATCAATATTGACTATGAGATCCGATGATTATAATTGGAATTCTGGGGCATGGAAATTATTAAAACTTATAATGAAAGAACCCAAATATTTAGTTCAGCACCAAATAGATTCCTATAACCGATTTTTGGATACAGGTCTTAAGACAGTTATTGAACAATTTAATTCTACTGTTCTTAACTATGATTTCGTCGAAAATCAGTTATTTTATAAAATTAAGGAGTCTTCCGAATTTCATAAGCTAACTGACGATTGGGTTGAATACATCGACGTGAATGAAATTTACACGTTGTATCGGAATGAATACGAAATCATCGTCGATAAAACACGCTTTATTGATTTAATCGACCAGCCGAATATTGAGGAGCTACGGAAAAAAAAACTTCAAAAGGATTTTGAGAGCTTTTTGGATTCCCATGTGGAATTTAAAGCCCTGGAGGTTAACAAACACCGGTACGATATTCATATTAATATTGAATTCGAGTCACTTACATCGCCGCGAATCTATGAAAATAATGGAGCTCAGTCAATTATGTATCCAAACGAAGCCCGTCTGCGAAACTTTACGTACTCGGGCGATATCTATATTACGTTTAAATTTAAAACCTTTGAAAAATACGGCGAGGGACTTATTCACCAGAGAATCAGTAAAGAAACTACAATTCCAAATATTAAGTGTGGTAAACTACCAATTATGCTGGGGTCAAAAGCATGTATTCTGGCAAATGTATCCGCCAACAAAAAAATTGATTACGAAGAATGTGTCTACGACGAAGGTGGTTACTTTATAATCAACGGTACCGAGAAGGTGCTGGTTTCACAGGAACGCCAAGCCGAAAATAAGGTGTACTGTTTTAAGAATAACCGTAATCAAGCCAAATATTCGTATGTTTCCGAAATCCGCTCTGTGCCAGACAAAACCGTCTTAACGCCGAAAAATACTCAAATCAAGATAACCTCGAAGGAATCTATTCATGGGCGGAACATTAAGGTATCGATCCCGCATATACGGGAAGACATCCCCTTGTTTATGGTGTTTAAAGCGCTTGGTGTCGTGACAGATCATGAAATTGTCGAGTATATTTTGTACGAGGTTCCTAAACAAAACTGGCGAGAATATACCCAATTTCTACGCAGTTCTTTGGAAGAAACGCATAATATCACGTCGCAGGAATTGGCCTTTGAATATTTATGCAAGCATGTAAATATGATGGGGTATCAACGTGACAAAACTGAGCACGAACGGCGCTTAATTTATCTGAAAGATATTATTAAAAATGACCTCCTACCTCACCTGGGGAACAGCCACAAGAAGAAGGCCTACTTTTTGGGTCATATGGTAAAACAATTATTGGATGTCTTCCTTAAAAAGAAGAAGGTGGACGACCGCGATTCGTATGTGAATAAACGTGTTGATTTGGCTGGTGTACTTATGACTAATTTATTTAGGCAATACTACACAAAAGCCATTAAGGATATGAAAACCAATATTAATAAAGAATTTGCCTCGGGGTCTTGGAGGGCCGATAACAATTTTAATAAGATTATCAATACGACAAATATCTATAAAATTATGAAATTCTCTACTATAACCACAGGTTTAAAGTTCGCATTGGCTACAGGAAATTGGGGGATTAAAAATAATAAAAACAAGCAGGGAATCGCCCAGGTTTTAAGCAGGCTCACCTATAATTCGTCGCTGTCGCATCTTCGTAGGATTAATACGCCGATTGAGAAAAGTTCTAAATTAATTGCACCGCGTAAATTACATAATACACAATGCATGTATATATGTAGTTGTGAGACTCCCGAGGGAGGTTCGGTGGGTGTTGTTAAAAATTTAGCCCTATCATGCCACGTCACGCGCTATTCAGATGTCTCAATTGTCGTTAAAACATTAGAGCGAATGGACTGCATTAAAAATATTATAGATTTACACCCCAGAGAATTAAAAGGCAACTACAAAATTTTTATCAATGGTAATTGGGATTTTTGCACAGATTCTCCGAAATATTTAGTCTTTCACCTGCGAAAGCTTCGACGACTTGGAATTCTGCATATTCATACGTCGATCGTTTGGCGATATTTTGATAAGATTATAGAGATTTATACTTCGGCTGGGCGGTGTTCACGCCCCCTATATGTCGTTAAAAATAATAAATTAATGATAACCAATGATTACCTCGATAAAATCGACCAAGGGAAAATTGGTTGGAAGCATTTAATTGTAGGGTCATTGACTGAGAAGGACAGCATAACTCCAGTCATTAGGGAGGGAGTCATTGAATTTATCGACGTTCAGGAGCAAGACCAGTGTCTAATCGCCGTTGACCAAAAACGCCTGCATAAACACACGCAACTCATCACGCTGTATAGTCATTGTGAAATCCACTGCTCTTTCCAAACAGGGGTTATGGCGTCAGTTATTCCCTTTGTTGACCACAACCAGGCACCGCGTAACACCTATCAGAGTGCTATGGGTAAACAGGCTATGGGAATTTACTCTACTAATTTCAGATATCGGGTAGACACCCTGGCCCATATACTAAGATATCCGCAACTCCCGATTATTAATAGCCGTATTATGCAATATTTACCTTCGAATGGTATGCCTTCTGGGATTAACGCCGTTGTAGCAATCGCGTCCTACTCAGGGTATAATCAGGAGGACAGTATTATTATGAATAAAGGTTCAATCGAGCGGGGATTATTTGTCTCCGATTTTTACAGAACCTATAAGGACGAGGAGAAAAAACGTCATTCATCTAATACGAAAATGCAGGAAACTTTTACGCGTCCAGACCCAGCAATTACTCTGGGGACGCGTGGAAATAACTACGACAAATTAACTTCCACAGGACTTCCTAAATTGGAAACCTATATTCAAAACGGTGATATTATTATTGGCAAGATTCACCCAATATATTCGAAAACAAACTCGAAGAAATTATTTAAGTGCTGTTCTACCACTATTAAGCCGAATGAAAGCGGGTATATTTCGCGAGTAATGCAATCCAATAACGGCGACGGTTATAAGTTTGTTAAAGTCAGGATCCGCACCACACGGTGTCCCACAATTGGTGATAAACACGCGTCTCGCCACGGACAAAAGGGAACGGTTGGTATGATTTATCGCCAGGAAGATATGCCATTTACGCGAAATGGAATTAAACCTGATATTATAATGAATCCGCATGCGGTACCGTCCCGCATGACAATTGGGCAAGTCACGGAATGTTTAATGGGTAAGGTGGCTACCAATCTTGGAATGTTCGGAGATGCCACCGCCTTCACGGACATTAATACAAAGAAGTTAGGTGATATTCTCCAAAGTCTGGGATACGAGCGCAACTGCGATGAGCTCTTGTATAATGGACGTACTGGTGAACAAATGAAGGTAAATATATTTATGGGACCGACCTATTATCAACGACTTAAACATATGGTAGACGATAAGATACATTCTCGGGCGACGGGGCCAAATGTAATCTTGACTCGCCAGCCAGTTGAAGGACGGTCGCGCGACGGCGGTCTGCGATTTGGAGAAATGGAACGGGATTGTATATTATCGCACGGGGCCGCATGCTTTCTGAAGGAAACGCTCCAGGACCGCTCTGATAATTACCGCCTGCATATCTGTAAACTGTGTGGATTGGTATGCATGGTAAACAAGGAACGCGGTATTACCTTTTGTAAAAATTGTAAAGAAAAGGAATTTAATTATTTAGAAGCTCGGGTTCCGTACGCCTTTAAATTGTTTGTTCAAGAATTGGAGACAATGGGCGTTGCTCCACGGCTCCACGGTCTATAGAATTTATATATGTGTTTAATATAAGATGCTTTTTACGTTATTGGTTCAACTTATACATTTTTTTATCGCGATGGTGTATTTTTTCCACGAAAAATTAGGGTCCTCATCCAATCAAATTTTGGGTGGTTTATATTTGTTTATTTTTACGGTAAACATCCTCAAATTTTCTTGGAATGAAAGTTCATCGGACGACGAGTAACGGATTTAACGACCGTTAAAACATTCGGTGCGACTAAATTAATATATTCATATTATATACGATGTCATATGAATATATAGTAGATCCAATAACCCATAAAAAACACAAAACGGATAGTCCGTTAGGACGGGAAATTCTAATCGGATTTATCAAATATAAGGTGGGTGGGCAAGAATACCAACCTAAAAGTGGCCGTTCTAATACAAAAGTAAAAAAAAAGTCGAGTTGGGAATTGTGGTTGGGTCCATGGTGGACTGAATACGCTGTAAAGGGTGTGCGCTATGCTAAATCGACAAAAAAGTCACGAGAAGAGAAAACTTCCACCTTTCCGTGGCTTAGATTTTTTTTGAGTTTTAATCACAATACCTGAATTCCAAATCGACCGTATGGATAGTTTCCGGGACATCGACTTTAAAACCCATGGATAATAATGTTAGTATTGGTACAAATGTCAGTCGCTATTAAAAATTGCTTAATTTTTTCACGGTGGTCGCCTTGTAAAATAATAACTTGACCACATTCTTCGTCGTGGATAATGCTGCCATTACACCGAAAGTTTTTTTTAAAAAAATTACAGATTTTTATTAGATCTAAGTCATTTTCCAACCCAGATATACTGGATATACATTTCCGTCCATTACGAGATTGAATGCGAATATGTATCGGCTTAGCGTTACTATGAGTTTCGTCTCCAAATAGGTTCTCAACGCTCATGTTATTACTATATTAATATATTTATATTAAACTAGTAAATTAAAATTAGGTTATAGGAGGCTTACCGAGATTAGTTATTTAAAAATTTGAAGCTGTAATATTATTAGTGTGCACTATAACATTGTTTATAATCGAATACCATGACTGAAGTGCGACAAGAATCTCAAAAAGCAGTGCATTTAGTAGCAGTTTCTAAAGGGTGCAATCAAAAAAAACTCTTGATTATATGCGCTACACTATGTGTATTGTGGTGCGTTATTATAAGTGCTCTGGGACTTGGGAGTTTAATAATGGCTGTCGTTTCACTCGCACGCCATTCAGAAACTTCGACCATGTATCCAACATGTTCACCTAGTATATCACCTACAATGTATCCAACAATGATACCTACAATGGGTCCTACAGAAGAAATACCTCAATAGTATATATTTAATCCGCTTTACCTAAAAATGCTATGATTTAGTATATTTTGTTATAATGCTTCGTTATATTTTGGTAGAATGCGTTCTTATCCCATTATATATAAGGGGTAAATCGACGCCTTCTAAACTTCCACCTCACCAAACAAAGCCATTACGCCCAGTAATGACTACTTAAATGGGTAAATAACACCCCCTCTCTATATTGAATTGGAAAAGTGTATCGATACTCTTATGAAGCCTCCAACACCTCTGAATCCTCATAACCTTATAATTATATTCAGCCTGAACACAATTAGTACACCGCATTTTACATATCATTATACGCGAATCATACATCTCCCAATCTCCATATGCTTCGCAATTTTTACAAACATCCATATTATAGTATTCGTCCCTGAAAAGACCCCGATTAATTTTTTTTGTATACGCTTTTACATATGGATAGTCTATAGCATATTCGTCGACGATCATCGACTGCCATTCCTTATACGGACCAATACCCCAATCCGATCCAATAGACTTAAAGACTTTACCAAAATTTTTGTAGTCGGTTAATTTCGAATAAGATTTAATTTGACCACATGGTAATCGAAATCGATGTCTTGGCGTTGTTGGGGGCGTGGTTGGTGGCGTGGTTGGTAAATAATTATTGGGGTATATTTGAGTTAGTCTAGGAGCATTAGGAGACGTATAATCGTCTGCTGGTTTATTAGTGCGAATATATGTTAGTATATTTCCCATATTTATATAGTATGTACTATATCAACAGGTAAAAATCTCAGATATTAGCACGCAGTCGAGTCACTGGGTAAAGAGTGTCGACTATCAACGGATTAAAATACCCCGGCTATTGTAGTCGAAGTCATATATATAATTTGGAACCCATATTCTATCATTTCCCCACAATATCCCGTAATAAAGTATTGTTGATTATCTAATTACGCCGTCCCTCGGCGGTGTTGCGATATTGTTTTTTTAGTTCCACCATTATATACATACCCCAATCCCCGCTCAATCATATATTCGTTTACATTAAATCTATACGACTTCATTGTTATCCCTCTTTTGGGTATTTGAGAATAAACAACTCCTAATAATCGTCCATATTTATCCCATGTTTTATTTTGAACGTGTATAACTACTATTTTATTTAATATTAACTCTGATAATACTTTTTTGGCGCGATTAGCATCTGCAATAATTTGCTCTCTATTGATATTATTCAACCTTGGTTTCATTTCAGGAGAATCGTACCCACTCATTCGTACCTTATATTTATAGAATCCTTTATTTAGACGCACTATAACGGTAATAGTATCGCCGTCATACACGCCCACTACTTTACAATAAAATTTCTTGTCGTCAAAATGATAATACTCAGTATTTTCGGGGGTGTAGGACCTTAATCTTTTTTTAGCAATAATAGACCCCATGAATATAAATATTAATAGTGCGTAATTTTTATATCCTTGTTTTATAATTTAAATATTAATAAAATTAATACCAGGATTTATATAATTACCTCACGGACCCTATAATTTTTATTTAAATATTTTAATATAATTAATAATATGACGGCCTTTATATTTGATAATATTGATAATTTAAATTATCATTCAAACCCTACTATAAATGACGATATTTTTGTAAAAAACTCCCAATTTATTTTAGACAAAGGTAGCATTACCTCACTCGCAAATAATCACAGAGCGTCGTACAAACTTATTGCTAAAAAGTATAATACCAAGCAAACAATATTTGAAATAGACCCATACAAAAACGATTATATTATTCTTACTAAATCTATCGTTAACACTAATGGTGTAATATTGACTTCTGATAAAAAAAATTTTATTAATGGTGGTTGTAAATGCAGTAATACTAAAAGTGCTTTTACAGGTAAGATTCAAAAAATAGATACAGTAATAACTATTGCTGCATTATGGGCGGAGGGTATTTGGCATTTCCCATTCGAGGCACTGGTTGCATTAAAATCTATACCCGACGATATTTTACGTAAAACTAAAATACACGTATCGGGTATATCTGATTATATCATTCAATGGTTTAATCTAATTAATATTGATAGATCACAATTACTAACTGGTAATGTTTATGCTGATACGCTTTATATACCAAGAATGGGAAATTGTGGTAATCCATATTTTAGTCAGGTTTGCTGGTTAAAGCGTATTGTAAATAAACCTATTGTGAATAAACCATTTCAATATATTATTTTAATTAAAAGAAATAATAAGAGATCACTAAGGAATTATTATCCGTTAGAGGAATTATTGAAAAAATATTGTAAAAAAGCCGACTTAGAACTATATATTCATGATGATAATAAATTACCCACGTTAACTGAACAGCATCAAATATTTAATAAGGCTAAGTTTGTATTTGCCCCGCACGGGGCGGGCGGTGTAAATATTATTTCAATGAAAAAAAATTCGTGGTATATTGAATTTCTTTCAAAAGAAGACATAAATATTTGTTATTCAAGATTGGCATATTTATGTGGCATTAATTATAAAGGTATATTAATGAAAAGATATACTATTGATTTGGTTAAAATAGAGACTACTCTTAAAGATTTAATAACAGCCTCCGAAGAAACTGGGGGGGACGATTAAACTCATAGTTTGTTATAATTGGGACTTTTAAAGCTACGCTTCTTTTTTCTTTCAATCACAAGTCTTGGCTGACCAACGTTAACTTGGCTTTGAGACATTCCGTCAAATTCCATAGGATTAAACTTTGAA
>Ga0115008_10002050_pt1 | contig 16684 bp, 9 predicted proteins | sample FraStrMetagenome_FD_87164 | JGI IMG/M metagenome (GOLD analysis project Ga0115008, IMG submission 87164) | Marine eukaryotic phytoplankton communities from Arctic Ocean - Fram Strait ARC3M Metagenome | ecosystem: Environmental > Aquatic > Marine > Oceanic | place: Fram Strait | collected 2012-06-18
GAATGGGGGAGTCCCGCGTCCAATTTCGGCGTTACTCAAAGGGCGTGCATGTTCAGCATCAGCGGGATGGCACGCCCAACCCTGCTCGCGCCCAACAGTCGCCGGCAGCGGTGGACAAGCAAGCTGCCTTCCAATCCTCCCCGATAGAGGGGGAGTTGAGTGCGGAAGTGAATTGGGCGGAGCCCATGGACCAAAGACGCGGAGGACTTTCCGCATCGGCCAACAATGAAGGCCCACTTATTTTGGCTACGGAGGTGGCGGACAACGTCAGTCACAGGTCAAGTCATCCGTTAGAGAAGGCAAAGCGTCGTTCGGCAATTGCCCTTACGGACAGCCGAATTTTACCGGATCCTGTTCATGGCCGACATCCCAATGCCGTCCCTGGTTTCTTGCTTTCCCTGGGTTGGATTCTGGGGCTGCTTGCCGAAGGGGCCATCACGTATTTGCAGGTGCCGATCAGTGGGGCGGCCATCGGATTGGGCATACTGGCGAGCATTTTCGGGTATTTTCTTTCACGAAAGTCGTTCCGAATGTCTAGGGAACATCCTGATTTGTACCCGCGTTTCAAGTTGTCTCGGGCTTCGCGATGGATTGCTGCATCCATCTTTGCCCCAGTTGCACTTTACGTGGCTCTGGTCATCGTGGTTGTCCTGCTATTGGGCGGACTGTGATGCCCTTCATAGGCATGGTTGGCCAAAGCCGGACAGGATGGTCAAAATGTCGCTGACGCCCACCACATTGTCACCATCAAGGTCAGCTTCACAAGTGCCCAAACATCCAAATTGTCCAAGTGCAATTAGGACGTCATTGACGCCCACGACACCGCTGTTGTCAAAGTCACCAGGGCAGTCCGGAGCAAATGTGCACGATCCGTCTTCGTCTGTAGCGAGGGGATTGTAGTTGTCAGCTTGAGGGTTTGTGCATCCAGGCACTTCGTCAACGTCACAGATTTGGTCGTTGTCTGCGTCCGCGGTGCAATCCCCTCCGCATTCGCCAATGGCATCGTTGTAAAGACAACTTCCATTGTTCACAGTGGCTTCTGAATTGTAGTTACACGCTCCAGAATCGGTGCATCCGGGTACGTCCGGTCCTCCTGGCGCAGGGCAGACGTCTTGGATGGTCCAGCTCACATCATAGGTTACAGCAGAGGCCGTGCTCCATCCGTTAAAGAGCGACACACTCCACGTGCCAGAGCCTTGAAGGCTGGTGCCACTCAAGTCCACTGTTGCCGAGTATGTGCCGCTTGTAGCGACATTCCAGCTCGAGGGCCAAACAACATTGTAATCGCCCAAACTGGCGCATCCTGCGGGGCTGCTGTTGTAGCCGCCAAAGGAAGCACAGTTGCCAGTGGCGTCAGTAATGGACATCGCCATGTCTGCGGGCCAACTGCTGCCAGAACCGGTGAAGACCACGGTGACATCGATGGTGGAGGCAGAAGGATTTGCCACGGCTTCAAACTCGAGCGGTGTGCTCGATTGGTTCCCGCTCAGCGTTGCGGTCTGGGTTCCGTCCACGGAACAATCACAACCAAATTCTGGGTTAGGGGCCACACAAGAGTTGTCGCCAATGGTGGCCGCCGGGTCGTAATTGCACGCTGTTGGATCGGTGCAGCCATAACATCCAAAATCACAGGATCCATCCTCGTTCAAGGCAGCGTCGTCGTAGTTGCATGCGGTGGGATCTGTGCAGCCGCATGATTCGATGCACGGCGGGGCAATGCTGGGGCGCAAGACAAACAGGCCTTCTTCGATGTGGCTCACAATCACGTTCCCCGATGCGAAGAAGGGGTAGTTGCTCCAAGTGCCGTTGAAGTTGGCGGAGTTGCTGGATGGGTAAACGTCGAAGAACGCCACTTCTTCCAGCGTGCCTTGTCCCACATTCTCCAAGTCCAAAATGCGCAACCCGGCGCGATAGTTGGACTGGTAGGAGAGGCCTTGGTGATTGTAGAGATTGTGGTCAATGGCCGCTGTTGGACCCACGTGAGTCCCAATCAGGGAGACGTTGTCCAAATCCTGAACATCGAACACATAGGTTCTGGTGTTCACACTGCCTTCATCGAGTTCGTCGTTCACCAACAAGTATTTGTGGTCCTCGGTCAACCACCCCTGGTGGGTGTAGGCAGATGTGGAATATCCCTGAGAACTGATCAATTGGGCATCTCCAGCATTGGTGACATCCACGATGGTCACCGTGTTTTCATTGAAGCAGAAGGCGATTTCCTTTCCTGCATATTGGGTGTCTGGACCGATGTAGTTCACAATTTGAGCGTCGTGAGAATAGCCGTCTTCTGCATAGCTTCCAATCAAGGTGGGGTTCAATGGGTTGCTGATGTCGATGATGTTCAGTCCGCCCGAAAAGGTGCTTGCACCGATGGGGTAGGCGCGGCCTGATTCTTCGTTGATGGCGATGTTATGAGCGCTTCCAAATCCACCGTAGTGTGCGTCGTTGTCAAAGGTTACAGGTGGGTTGGTCACATTCCGAAGACGGGTCAAGTCAAAGACTTGCATGCCGTGACCCGAGGCCTCGGAAACAATGAAAGCATGATCGGAATACACTTTGATGTCTCTCCATGAAGAGGACACGGTGTGGGTGGGCAGGTTGCCGAGATAGCTTGGGTTGTTCGGGTCGGTGATGTCAATGAATGCAGTGCCGGTGGTCCGTCCCAAAAGGGCGTATTCTTTTCCGTCCAGTGGGTCTGTCCATCCCCAGATGTCGTTCATTTCTCCACCCCCTACTTCACCGGGGTCGAGGTGGCTCATGAAGTCCACTTGATCACAAGGGTAAATGCCTGCAAATCCATTTTCGCAAGGTGTGGTTGGCACATAGGCGGCGGCGTCGCAAACACCATCATTGTTGGCATCCGCAGCGCAGTCCCCATTGCAGATTCCGAGTGCATCGAGTTGTCCAATGCAATCGTCTTCATCGTCGCAAAGGCCGTCTCCGTCCGCATCGGCGACACAATCGCCTCCGCAGACGCCGATGGCGTCCACCGAGCCGACACAGTCGTCTTCGTCATCGCAGATTCCATCTTCATCGGCATCTGCGCTGCAGGTGCCGCCACAAACGCCAATGGCATCGGACTGATTTCCGTTGCAATCGCAGTCTTCAGCGGGAATGCCAGGGCCGCCGCACACCCCGCAATCATCGGGTTGGTTGCCATTGCAATCGCAGTCACCATCGGGAATGTCAGTGCAGCCGCACTCGTAAATCGAGCCAGGGCCATCACAAATGCCACAAGCATCCAATTGGGCGCAGGAGCCGTCGTCCTCGGTGGCGTTGGAATTGTAGTTGCAGGCATTGGCATCGGTGCAACCGGCCACATTGGTTGGGATGGGGCAAACGTCATTCAATGTCCACGTGACATCATAGATGACTGCGCTTGAGCTCGAGTAGCCATTGTAAAGGGTAAAGCTCCAGTTGCCCGACCCAGCAAGTCCGGTGCTGCTCAAATCCACGGATGCCGTGTAGGTTGAGTTGGCGGAAGATTGCCACGAGCTGGGCCAAATGGCAGAGTAGTTTCCAAGACTTGTGCAGCCGCTGGGGGAGCTGTTCCAGCCTCCAAAGGAGACACATGTCCCATTCGGGTCAGTAATGGTCATGACCATGTCGGCCGCATAGCTTGACGCGCTTCCGTTGTTGTCGAATACGAGCGAAATGTCCACCGAGGAAGCGCTGGGGTTTCCTGTGGCATTCACTTCGAGTGCCGTGCTGGATTCTGAACTGTTCAAGGTGGCGGATTGGGTTCCGTCCAGGCTGCAGTCACAGCCAAAAGTGGGGTCGGGTGAGACGCAGTTGCCGTCGTTGATGGTGGCGTTTGGATTGTAGTTGCATGCTGTAGCATCGGTGCAACCATAGCAGCTGAAATCGCATGTCCCGTCGTCATTTGAGGCGTTCGGGTCGAAATTGCATGCTGTATCGTCCGTGCAACCGCACGAGACTTCACATGCTGGTGCACAACCGGTTGAATTCAACAAGCTGGCACGGTCGCCTCCTGGCTGAAACAGCGTTTGCATGCGAACGGCCTGTCCTGAAGTAAACAGGTTCATGCAGGCATCTTGCGAGTAGTCCATGTAATTCTGGACCATGTCTACCGAGCCGCAGCTCTCGTGCCCGATGGCGCAATTGAAGTTCGAAGCGTCTGATTCGGGGGTGTCCGAGACACTGTCGTCGACACCACATCCACCATCGCCCCAGATGTGACGCAAGTCCAACCAGTGACCGACCTCGTGGGTGCCAGTGCGACCAAGGTTGTAAATGCCAGCGCCGGGACCATTGTTGCCCACATACGGGTAACCGCAAACTACGCCGTCGGTGGAGGCAGAACCGCCTGGAAACTGCGCGTACCCCAGCAAACCGCCGCCCAAGTTGCACACCCAGAAGTTCAAATAGTCGGCCGCAGGCCAGGCGTCTGACCCGCCTTGGGCGGTGAACTTCATGGCGTTATTGGATCCAAAACTGGAAACGGTCGTGGGGACCCTTAAAATGCCATTGGTCGGTGCGCCGTTAGGGTCGAACGAGGCAAGGCAGAATTCGATTTCGGTGTCCGCCGCCTGAGACCAAACATTGTCGGCATCGCTGTTTAGTCGGCGGAAGTCGTCATTCAATGTTTGGAGTTGCTCCAGAATTTCGCTGTCCGCGATGTTCTCGGTGTTGTTCGCATAGAGGACGTGGAATACAATGGGGATGCTCACGACGGCACTTTGACCAGACGCTCTCTGCTGCTGCACAATGGGCTCCCATTGGGCGCGGTGTTCCTCAATGCGCTCGCGCGCTTCGGCGTATCTCTGAAGCCCCATCATTTCGACGTGCTTCTCGTGTGTGGCACACGTGCGGTTTTGCGGCAGGGCTTCTCCCACATCTGTTCCTGACAAACTCACGCTCTGTGAAAACAAAGCAAATGGAAGCGCTGTCAGAAGCGCAAGGAGCAATCGGCAAGGCATCGAATGGGTGATTTTTCAGAAATATAAGTGGGATGTGGAGGGGCTTGTTCGTATAACTCACTGTGGATATGTAATATACCGCGAATCACTCATATCTGAGGCCAGAAAAGCCCCGCATGACAGAAATCATGTTTTTCGCCGAGGGGACTTTCCCGAGAATTCGCGGACAGTCGGTCCGTTCTGCTTGAATTGACCGTAGTTGATTGTTTTTCAGTCCATGAAAGGACTTCGATTACTTTGGTTCTGTTGTCACGCTTTTCTTTGCAGACAAGTATTGCCCTTTGAATTGCCGTCACGCGTCTAAATCTCCGTGAATCAACCGCGTTTTTTGAATGTGTCCAGAGTGTGCCCCAGCGCAAAAAAACCACCGAATCGACCCCTTATGATGTCCGCTCTTCGACATAGAATTTGGGCTGCTTGGACCTTAGGGTGCATGGTCTTGATGGCTGTGTCGTGTCAAAAATCCGATTTCGAAGAAACCGAAGTCGAGCATCAATTGCCCAATCCCGAAGTTGTGTATGTGGTGGATTGTGAGTGGTGGGGCTTGAATGTGGGGGACACGTGTTGGGTCGATTTTGGTGCGGAAGGGGAAGTGTCGGGTACGATGACCCCTGATTGCGAATGCGACGTTGCGCCCCCTTGTAATTTGACCGCGGAGGCCAGCTCCACAGTGGAGATCGACAGCTTGAGTGGAGCCGTCACGGTGAACACAACGGGTGGGTTTGGCCCTTTGAGTTACACCTGGTCCATGGGTCAAACGACGGTCGGTGAGTCTCAAAACTTGGAAGGCTTGATTCCCGGTGAATATGCAGTGTTGGTGACAGATACGGCGGGATGCGTGGCTTCGGACTCTGTTTTGTTGGAGGGGAATGCGCCTTTAGGTGCTTTGCTGACCGCACAATTGATCAACAATACGCCGGAGGTCATTCCCGTGTCTGTTTACTTTTCTGAACCGGCCTTGCCGATGGAGAACACCACCATCATGGCGCCACCTGGATTGATTGGCGTTCAGTTTTCGTTGCCTTTTGGAACGACACAGTGCTTTGTGTTGTTCACATCCGAATGCAATGGAGAAAGCTTGGTTCAACCCATTGTTGTGAATGGCAATCCACTGGGAAGTGACATTGTGGATGAAGTGATTGAAGTGACGGTTGGTTGCCCGGGGGTAGTGGATTTGATTGGGGGAGGCGATTGACCATTTCGTTGCATGGAGGCTCACGAAGAGGCGAGAGAACAGAGATGGGCGCGGGACTGCGGAGAAGGCAGTCGGAAGGCTCAAAAAGAAGTGTTTGAATTTTTGGCGCCATACCTGCGCGGTGCAGTGCGGCGTTACATTTTCGACGATGAGGAGGTGCAGGATGTTCTTCAGGAGGCGTTCATTCGGGTGTTTCGAAGCATTCACAAGTTTGATGCAGGCAGAGGGACGCTTCGAAGCTGGTCAGCGAGGATTGCCGTAAATGTGGCGATCACCGAGGGGAAGAGAAGGGCGCGCCAGCAGGCCTTGCCGGGTCAAGTGGAGCTCCAGGTTGAGCCGAAAGTGCTAGAAGACATGGCATTGCAGGATTTGGTGACGGAACTCCAAGGCATGCCCGAGGATCAATATGAGGTACTGAATCTCCACCTTGTAGATGGGTTCAGTCACAAGGAAATCAGTGACATGATCGGCATTACGGTCGATTTGTCGCGCCAACGCCTCGCGCGGGCCCGGAAATGGGTTCAAACGAGGTTTGAATTGTCGGGAGACGAAATGCGCTCCCTAAATCAAAACCCAGCATGAAGAATTGGGAAGACATCATCCGAGAAAAGCTCTCTTCCATCAAAGGAAAGGCGGCACCAGGTCAAGACGAAGCCTTGTGGCGTTCGATTGAGGGGCAATTGCCTGGGTCGGTGCAAGGTGCTTGGTGGTCTGGTATCCATTTTTTGCGGGCTTCATCTGCGGTGGTTGTTTTGCTTTTGGCTGGGGCTTTTTGGTGGGTGAATTTCGAGGGTGAATCTTTGAAAAGCGACGTCGATGCGTCGGACGACAAAAGGACGGAAGTGGAACGTCTGTCTGGAAATGCGGAGCAAGAAGCGGCGTTAGAGGTCTCGCTTGAAACGACAGAACAAGGAAGGCCATTGGAGCCAGAGACCGTGGGTCGTGAGGTTCAAGAAGAGGTGAGTGTAGCGTCCAATTCTGAGCGGTCAGGGCGTACTGAAATTGAAATCGAACAGCCCGAATCCTCCGCGGCGATTGTCCAAAAGGAGGATGTACAAGCAGGGGTTTTGGTTGCGTCGGCTGCGGTGTCTTCATGGCCGGACGGAGTGGCACCACCTCCAAGGAACGTTTCCACGGAAACAGATGCCCTTCCGATTGGCTTTGGCGGGAATCCCATTGCGGAAAAGGAAAGAGGATTTATGGCGACTCATTTCGAAGAGGACCCGGGAGTTTCAAAGCCCGGGGCCCCGGAGGAGGAGGATGGTGCTGCGAAGAGAATTGCAGGAGGGCAACTTCCAGTCCTGGCGCTTCTTCGGCCGCGTTTTCCCGTGCTCGGGACCGCACAAATGGAAAAGCCAGCGTCACTGGACATGCCGACGTTGGAGCCAACGATGTACCGGTCCGCCTTTGCCATCCGTGCTTATGGAGGTTCCACGTTTAGTCATTTCACGTTCTCGGATGCTGCGCTGGCGGCATACAGTGAGAACTTCGCCACGGATTACAGTGCAACTGGCGGCATCAGTTTGGAAGTCATCCGAGGGGGTCAGCAGTGGTCCGTTGGTGTCAACGTCAGCGATTATGTGCACCGGTTGGAATTCGAAGAAACCACAGAGAATGAGTGGTGGACAGAAGGTGTTCAATCCATCGAAATCAATGCCATTACGGGCGATACGGTGGCGGTCAATGTTGGTCAAGTTCAAGGAACGCAGACCACACGCCGTTTTGTGCGTCACCACGGCCGATACAGCGTGATCGCGGTTCCGCTCGAATGGCGGACCCAAAGTGTGAGGGGAAGGTGGCATCTTGGGCTGGGCATCGGCGCGCTGTTGCACATCCGCCGCAATGCGTCGGGCTCCATTTTGAATGCTGAAGGGGTGTTGGCGAGATACGCCGATGCAGATCTGTCCAAAAGCCGAATGAGCTGGATGCCCACGGCGAGAACCTACGTTGGGTATCAGTTTGCCCCATCTTGGCGTTTGGACCTTTCGGTGCTGGTCGGACAGGAGCGTCACAGCAGTAAGAAAGCGACACCCCTGCCAGGAGCATCGACTCCAGAATGGAATGGCCGCCTGTTGAATGGCCAATTTCAGGTGGGAATCACACGCTATTTCTTGCGGCACATTCGTTGAGCTTCAGTGGCCGTTTTCAGGTCGGGTTTTTCTCGCATTTGCGCCTCAAACGAGAATGGAGCGACGCAGTTCCTGTGGCCGCACAACGCTGCCTACCTTGAACCTATGAATAGGTTGTTGACTGCTGTGCTTGTTGGATCTTCATTTTTGGGGTCGGCCCAATTCAATGTCGAACCTTATCTCCAGGATGCGGAGCCGACTTCGGTCCGTGTCATGTGGGAAAGCGAAGCCTCCGGAGTGGCCACATTGGAGTGGGGCCCAGACAGCAACTTGGGCAATGCCATTTCTTCGACAGGATCGGTGTCCAATGGCGGGGCCATGCACGATGTGTTCATCGAAGGACTTTCAGCGGGGACGCCTTATTTCTATCGGGTGGGCAGTGGCGCAGTCTCGACATCAGTGCTTCGGTTTCGCACGCCGCCGCTTCATGAGGCCGAAGCTGATTTTTCGTTTGTGGCCATGAGCGATATGCAAAAAAGCAACGCCAATCCCGGGGTCTTCGATGAGGTCATACACCAAGGTGTTCTCGACTATTTCGGTGGCGAGGTGTCAGATGAAATCGCCTTGGTTCTGATTCCGGGTGACTTGGTGGACAATGGCAACAACTACAACGAATGGTCCAACGACTTCTTTGCCCCTTCACATGATCTTTTTGGACATGTTCCAGTCTATCCTGTTCTGGGCAATCATGAGGTGAATTCGCCTTATTATTTTCAGTACTTCCACCTTCCTGAAAATGGAAGTGAAGGGTACAACGAGCATTGGTGGTTCAAAGACTATGGCAACGTTCGGTTCATGGGGCTCAACTCCAATGCGCCTTATAACGGGAACGACCAGTTAGACTGGCTTCAGGGCGTGCTGGCTCAAACCTGCGAACTGGACCACATTGACTTTGTCTTTGCCCAGCTGCATCACCCTCACAAATCCGAATTGTGGACACCAGGAGAGAGCGATTTCACGGGGCAAGTGGTGGCCCAGTTGGAGACCTTTACCGAAGGATGTGGCAAGCCGAGCATTCACTTCTTTGGACACACCCACGGATATTCTCGGGGACAATCCATGGATCACAAGCACTTGTGGATCAATGTGGCCACAGCTGGAGGCGCAATAGACTACTGGGGAGACTGGCCCCAGTTCGATTACGATGAATTCGAAATCACCACCGATGACTGGGGCTTTGTCTCCGTGGATGTAGTGGCTGGAGACAGTCCGCAATTCACGGTAAAGCGTCTGAGTCGGGGCGACAGCAATCAGGCGCTCGACAATGTGATGACCGACAGTTTGGTTGTGACCAAGGCCAACCTACCCGTGCAGTCTCCGGCCGCCATAGCACCTTTCGGCAATGTTCTGGCGCCCGAGTGTGTGGTTCTGACGGCAAGTGCCTTTGCAGGGTCATCAAATGGGGCTGCACACGGGGCCAGCCAATGGCAGGTGGCCACAGACATCAATGGCTTTGATGCCCCTGTCGCCGATGTCTGGGAGCGCCACAGGAACATCTACTTTGATGAAGACACTCAAGCGGAGGCCACATTGACCACGGAGGAGATGTCTGGTCTTCCCGAGAACAGTGAGTTGTGGTGGCGTGTCCGTTACCGCGATCGCGAATTGAATTGGAGTTCTTGGACGGCTCCCGTCCCGTTTAACACCTCAGCCTCATTGCTTGGAGACAACCTCTTGGTCAACCCAGGTGCGGAGGCAGACTTGGTGGGATGGGAAGTCACACAAGGGATCGCGGAAACCCTAACCGCGGGCGAATGCGATGGGGTAAACCCCTATGAAGGCAACCGTTACTTCGCCGTGGGAGGGTTGTGCACAGAAAGCGAGCTCGGAAGAATGCACCAAGATGTGGACGTGAGTGCATGGGCAGACTCCATTGATGCGGGGGTTCAAATGGCAGTTGCCGACGGCATGCTGAGCGATTGGGGAGGGTCCGATGTTCCCGCCATGCGAGTGGTCTTTTTGAATGCTTCAGGGACTGTTTTAAACGAGACCGGCTGGTTTGAAATGCCGATGGCCACATGGACTGAAGTTCAAATTGACGCCCCTGTTCCACCCCTGACAAGATTCATTCGTCTTGAGCTCCAAGGCACCCGGGTGACTGGCAGCGACAACGACAGCTATTTCGACGCTCTTTCTCTGCGCATGGGCGGCGCATTGGATTGTCCTGGCCTGCCTTTGCACACCATTGGACCTGTTGAACCTGGAGACGAGCTTCAGGTCTACCCCAATCCCGGATCAAACATCAACGTGCGTTGGCCGAATGGATCCTCTCGGCTCACGGAGCTTCGCATTGTGGATGCACTTGGCCGAAAAGTGAAAGTAGAAAATGCCCCATCAGAAGGTGGATGGGAAATCAACGGGACGGATTTGCCTCAGGGCACCTACCACCTCATTGGCCTCGACGACGAAGGACGCGTGGCCAGAGCCAGCTGGATCATGAAGCAGTAAAACGCCTTCACGTTCGGGTTGGATTTCAGGCATGTTATTCAACAAGAACGCCTCCGGTGGTCGCGAAACCGAAGCGGGGCTAAAAGGCGAGCACTTCGAACGTTAGCGAGACGATTCAAAGCCATTCCGCAGGCGTTTATCCGGGCTTTCCGCCTCCGAATGACGCCGGTAGTTCAAATGAGCGAGGCGACTTTGCCTGTTTCATCTTGCTTGGCTGGGATTGGCCCTTTTGTCCGCTCAGCGCGGGATGCGTGCAGAAATGGCGGCGTTTTATTCTCCATAGGTGCCAGTTTGTATTGGCTTTTCAGGTGCGGTTCATGCACATCTCTTGCCATTCTTAGGTGCGGGATGGAACAAATGGCGGACCTTTGCGGCCAATTCCACGTTTGGTGCAGACTTTTTCCAGCCTCGGCCTTTCGGCCCCGATTCTCGAAGCCATCGGTAAACTCGGCTACGAAACTCCCACGGAGATCCAAGAGCAAGCCATTCCGCGCCTGCTCGAGGGAGACCGTGATTTTATTGGGCTTGCCCAAACCGGAACAGGAAAGACAGCGGCCTTTGGTCTGCCTCTGTTGGATCACCTGGATGCCGATAAAAACCATGTTCAAGCGCTGATTCTGGCGCCCACAAGGGAGTTGGGTCAGCAAATTGCCGAACAGATTTCTCTTTTTGCTGGACGCATGAAGGGCATTCGGACCGTTGCGGTTTATGGCGGTGCCAACATTGTGACCCAAATCAACCAACTCAAGCGTCCTTGTCAAGTGGTGATTGCCACACCGGGTCGATTGATTGATTTGGCCAAGCGCAAGGCAGTAAAATTGGATCAGGTGCGCTTTTTGGTTTTGGACGAAGCCGATGAGATGTTGAACATGGGCTTTAAGGAAGAGCTCGATACGATCTTGAGCTTTACGCCCGACGAAAAGAAGACTTGGTTGTTTTCTGCGACCATGCCGAAGGAGATTCGGCGCATGGTCAAGGATTATATGGAGGACCCTTTTGAGGTTCGCATAGATCCCCAGACCACGGTCAACACCAACATTGAGCACAAGTATGCCGTTGTGCGGCACAGCGACAAGGCGGAGGCGCTCACGCGTTTTATGGACCTGGATCCGGATTTGTACGGGGTTGTGTTTTGCCGGACGAAGCGGGATACTCAGAGCCTGGCAGAAGGCCTCATTAAACAGGGGTACAAAGCCGACGCCATTCACGGTGATTTGTCGCAGCATCAGCGGGATCGTGTGATGATGCGATTCAAGCGCCGAGAGTTGCAGGTGTTGATTGCCACGGATGTGGCTGCACGCGGTATCGATGTGAATGACCTGACGCACGTCTTCCATTTCTCGTTGCCCAACGATCAAGCTTACTATACCCACCGATCAGGTCGCACTGCGCGTGCGGGTAAAAAAGGAGTGTCATTGGCCTTCATCAGTGGCAAAGAGAAAGGCAGAATCAACCAGTTGTCTCGGGGCTTAGATGTGGAATTCGCCGCAGTTGAGGTGCCCAAGGCCGACCAAATCGTAGAGGAGCGCTTGCGCAGCTGGGCCCGAGGCCTTGTGGAGCAGAAAGGGTCGAGTAAGGCACCTGAAGGCTTGCTTGAGGAAGTGGACTTGTTGCTTGAGCCGTTGAGTAAGGAAGACATCATTGCCCGTTTGTTGACGCGCGAGTTGGCCCGATTGAATCTCAGCAACCGTCAAGACCTGAATGACAAGGGAGGCGGAAAAGGAGACAATGGTTTCCGTGACAAAAAGGACTTCAAGAAGGGCGGCTATAAAAAAGGCGGCTACAAGAAAGACTTTGGGTCTGGTGGCCACAGTAAGGGTGGGTACAAGAAGAATTTCAAGAAGGGCGGCTACAAGAAGGACGGCGGTTCTGATTCGGGATTCAATGACGGTGGCTTTAGTCAAGGAGGCACCCGTGCAGATGGCTTCAAACCCAACAAGGGTGGGTACAACAAAAGCGGATCTGGAGAGGGCGGCTATAAGAAGAGTGGCTTTAATAAAGGCGCATCCAAAAAGGGTGGGTACAGTAAGCCAGGAAAGAGCAAGTACTGATTTTCTGGGAGCGGACCCGCTCATAATGTGTAACCAAGTGCAGTGCAACTGCGTATTGGATACAGTGCGTGCTTGGAACTGAGGTTCTTTGTGCGTTCATCAAAGAGCGGCCAAAGCCTCCGCCATCGTCTCGGATACAGACGGGTTTGATGACCGAGGATGCCCTCACAATGCAGTCCGCTATGCGACTTGTTTCTTGCTTTCTGACCACCGCTGTGGTCTTGTTTTCCTCTTGCACCACTGAGCCGACGGAGATCGTCTTGCCGACCGTGACGGATTTGGGGTTTGAATGGCAAGTGCCTTATGCCCTTTCTCTGGATTCTGATGGTCACCAGGAGACCTGGCGTGGAACCGCCGTTTGGATTGACAGGGGGACCCTGATGCTTTCGTTTCAAGATGCGGGCGCATCAGAGATGGGGACAGAGGTGGATTTCTCTTCCGAAGTGTTGACTTATGATTACCAAGACAGCGATAAAACGGTTCGGATTTCTCTACCTATGGGACACCTTAAGTTGCAGTGGGATGGGACTCGACAGAGCTTTGTGGGCGATATTTTTGGCGGCGATATTTTGGTGATTTCCAAAACGGAGGGGGTGAGATAAGAGGGGGTGATTCCGGGTGAGTTCACTCCAAGCCTGTTGTCCATAATCTTCGGGAATGTGCACGCGGCAATTTGAGCTGGCTGCGTGTGGCTGGCCACGTCCGCTCAGGATCTCGGGTTGTAGGGTGGAAAAGTGCGCGGCTTGAAGAGGAACGAACCCATGAAAAGCGGTGGATTGGCTAGCCAGGGCAATCCCGACGAAAGGAAGAGCTGATTTTATCGGCCAACCTTTGGATCCTTAAGGAAGGATGATGTCGCTCAATGGGGACTTCTTTTTCTTCTTGGCGATGATTTCGGAGTGCACGGCTGCGCCCGCAATGATGAAAGGCAAAATCGAACCCGCCGCGCTCACGGTAAAGAAGGTCATCCAAGGCAATACCCCCCAAACGCTGTTGCTCTCGTTCAGGGAGGTTCCGGAAGCAGCCTCGGATATGGCCATGGCCGTGATGCCAATGAGCAGTGGTGAAAAAGCAAAAATTGCCAGGAGAAAAAGGGCAATGGGAACCCAAGCCAGCTTAGCGAATTTCCTCCGCAGCCAGCGGAAAGCCAACGTCCCCATCATGATGAGACCCACCAGAATAAAGCCAGTAAAATAGTGGGCTAGAAAAAAACAGACGATGCCCGATACTGCGAGCAAGGTGTTGCGGTTTTCAGGGGCAAAGAAGGATGAGATTTTCATGGGCGCAGGCCACAAAGAAAAGCATGGACTTCAGAATGGATACAGGGCCCTTCACAATAAGACCCTGTCCACGGGTATTGTCTTTAAACCGCAGCTCTGATGTTTGTACTCCTGTGGGTTGCGGCCACATTGAGCGCCATGGCCTGCCTTGATTCAGCCCAATGGCAACGCACTCCGATGATCTCGCAGACCCTCAGGCAGGGCCGCACGGATTGTCTCACCATCGGTTGGGTAGGGTGTCCCTCTGGTGAGTCTCTGCTGCCGCTCGAGAGCGAGTGCTTTGGCAGCACCATTTTCCAACGCCAGTGTTCCCCCCAAGGATACACTTGACGGTCAGTCTGCCCAGAACTTGAGCTGCTGGAAAGCACCATCGGTTTGGGAAGCACCCATGAGGTAAATCTGTCCGCAACCGCTAAAAGGACAGGACTGCCCTGACATCATGGGGCGATCGAATACCCGCTTTCCAGAGGCTTCGAAGATGCGCACGCGGCAATCTGATAGGGCGATGAGTTTCTGTCCGTCCCAACGCACGAGTTCGGTTTGGAGGTTTTCGAATTCTTCGACTTCCACAGTGGCGCCACAGAACTGGCTCCAGAAGCTCCACATCTCCACAGCGCTGGTCACGTCCATGTTGCCCCAAGACCCAAACCAGTCGTGGCCACCGCCATTGACCCGGTAAACACGGGCTTCGTATCCATCGGTCCCTCCGGAGTGTGTGATGAGGTCCACAGTGCTGTTGTCGTTCAGGTTGATGTTGGGCAAAGCCTCCTCGGTGACCTCGGTGCAATTGTTCCATTCGGCCCATGTTGAGACGATGGTCTCCACGCTGGGATTGCCACCCCAGTTGCCAGCATCGTTGGGGTTGCCCAGGTAGGGCACCACATTGTCGGCGGTGCCGTGCAGGTGAATCACCGGAACCGATTGGCTGGGGTCGCAGGACACCCAGTCGTTGCCCCCCATCAGGCCCCCCACCGAACCAATCCCGCGGAATACGTCTGCGTTTTCACAGGCCAGCGAGTAGCTCATGTAGCCGCCATTGGAATACCCGCAGGTATAGGTGCATGCCGGATCGTGGCCGTGGGTTTCTTGAATGTGCCCAGCAAGTTGGGTCAAAAACGCGTGGTCGTTCACGTTGGAGAAATCGAAGTTGGCGTTCCAGTGGTTGGTTCCGCTGCCGTCGGGAGAGCCTTGTGGCACCACCAGGCCAAATCCTTCTTCGTTGGCCAGTTCGCGGAAACCGCCCACAGCGAACATGCCGAGGGCATCCCCGGTGTAGCCGTGCAAGGCAAAGATCAAAGGTGCACCGGGCTCCATGTTGGGTGGGGCGTAGTAGATGTACGTTCTGTTGTAGTTGGTGCTGCCGTCTAGGTAGGTGAAGGTTTGGATTTCGGTGCAGGATCCATCGTCTATTGTGGCTCCTTCCACGAAATTAATGGCTTCTGGATCGGTGCATCCTCCGAACTGGAAGTTGCATTCTTCATCGCCGACGGTGAAGGGCAAGTAGCCGAAAAACCCATTGTTCATGGTGAACGTTTCGTCGAATCCGGCCAAGTCGAGATCGGAGGAGAGTGTGGCTCCATTCCAGCCGTCGCCCCAACTGTCGGTGGCGAGGAAGAAGTAACACCCGTCCTCTAAGCAGACTTCCTGCGCAAAGGTCCCTTCAATGCTGCCAGAGAAAGACAAGATCTGGGTGGTGTCAGATTCACCAAGGTGATAAAGCTCCCATCCCATTTCCCATGGGTAGAGAGCGGTGGCGGTGGTGAAGGTGACTTCAGTGTATTCGCACTGAGCAGCAGCAATCGTCGCCATTGCGAGGCCAAGAAGCGTCAAAGTATTGCGTAGGAACATGCCGACAAGATAATATCTGACACCTGTTTTTCAGGTCCTTTCATGGCCGAAAATGAACCAACGATGACGTTGTTTCAAAGCAGGCATGCGACATGAATAGGGGGTTTGGTGGATGTTAGTCGGTAACACACCGGGCGTATCCCCCCATAGTTTTGCTCACATTGTTGCTTCGAAAGATGCCATCTGAACCGGTCATCAGTGCGCGATACCACCCCTTCGTAAACGTGTATTCTGTGGCGACCCAAATGTGCACGTAAGCCCCCTCGTTTCCGAAGGTGCCATTGGTGAAGGTTTGCCCCCCAGGCAAGAAACCCATCCCGTAATTGTCGGTTCCATTCCAATTCAGGCTGTCTTTGAGGTGGTCGCCTTGCGCTTCGCCACGCCAGCCTAAAGTGTTCAATTCCGTCTCTTGAAGTCCCATGTGGGCCTCCATTTCAAACCAATCTTGGTCTGTGGCGGTGTGCCATCCAGAAGGACAAAGGTCCCATTCTGTGACGGCAACGAAGTTGTACAATGCCCCATAGGTTTCATAAGCATCGGTGGTCATGGCCTGAGCGACATCTGTTCCGTCGTAGCCGAGAACGAATGCGTGCGGAGTGTATTCAAGGGAAGAGGGCGGGGATACTGCAGGGAGGTGGCGACAGTTCTCTGAAAACCAGCACTGATTCCCCATTTGAACCACGCCGTATTCATGACCTTGGTGTTCCATATTCGTTGGGCACGTTATGCCTGTATCCAAGGGCCAGGCCATGTCGAAGTACGAGAGGAGAAGAATGAGGTCTGCAGCACCAAC
>Ga0115008_10002053_pt1 | contig 16679 bp, 15 predicted proteins | sample FraStrMetagenome_FD_87164 | JGI IMG/M metagenome (GOLD analysis project Ga0115008, IMG submission 87164) | Marine eukaryotic phytoplankton communities from Arctic Ocean - Fram Strait ARC3M Metagenome | ecosystem: Environmental > Aquatic > Marine > Oceanic | place: Fram Strait | collected...
ACATTTCCGCTTAATAAAGAAATAAAGACATTCACAGTAATGATACTCAATCTGTTTGTGCGCACATTAGCACTAAACGCAACGCTCTATTTTGCAACACGTTTCGCCACATCTTACGGTACCGAGTACATTGCAGCGTATACAATCGCTATCAATCTTTGGTTTTTGGGTGCCTTTATTATTGACGGTTATGCTAGCGCCGGAAATATTCTCTCCGGAAAATTGCTAGGCGAGAAAAATTATAAAAAACTAGTAGAGCTCAGTAACTTTTTAATCAAATGCGGAATAGGAGTTGGAATTGTCCTTACCATTTTAGGTCTAGCATCTTACAATTTTGTTGGTCCTATATTTACTAAAGACCCAAAAGTATTAGATCAATTTTATAGTGTATTTTGGATAGTCCTTGCCATGCAACCCTTTTGTGCAATCGCTTTTATTTTTGATGGTATGTTTAAAGGTATGGGTAAAATGAAATTTCTAAGAAATTTACTATTACTCTCAACTGGTCTTGTCTTTATACCTTTATTGTTTTTATTAGACAGTTATGGGCTTAAATTATATGCAGTTTTTATTGCGCTCACTATTTGGATTATTGCCAGAGGTGTGCCATTAATCATAAAATTTAGGCAACTATTTTTGTCACTTTCACAAAAGACGTAACTTTGACCCATAATTAATTTACATAAATTATGCTTTTAATTAATCTCATGCAGGATTCAGCTGCTTACGATGCTGGAGTTAAAGTTGGATACATTATTGGTCGAATTCTGCAATTTGTAATTCTAATTGTTATTGCATTTTTTTTGATTAAGTACTTTAAAAATAAATCTAAAAAATAATTTTATGGATATCATGTCATTTATTAGTGGAAACGGACTCTTCCTTATTTTAGGAATCGTTTTAGTCATTGTTTATTTTTACAATAAAAACAAAAAACGATAATGAGTAACATTCGCATTACAAAACAGTTTTCTTTTGAAACTGGTCACGCATTATACGGTTATGACGGAAAATGTAAAAACGTCCATGGTCACAGTTACCGCTTAGATGTTTCAGTCATTGGACAACCAATAGCAGATAAAAATAATGTAAAATTCGGGATGGTGATTGACTTTACCGATCTCAAAAAAATCGTTAAAGAAGAAATCGTAGATGTGTTTGATCATGCCACAGTATTTAATAAAAACACACCTCATGTTGAACTAGCAAAAGAACTCCAAAAAAGAGATCACAATGTGCTTTTAGTAGATTATCAGCCAACAAGTGAAATGATGGTTATTGACTTTGCTAAAAAGATAAAATTACGTTTACCTAATAACATAAAATTACATTCTTTAAAACTACAAGAAACAGCAACCTCGTATGCACAGTGGTTCGCTTCTGATAATGACTAAATCAACCGACATAAAAATTCCTGCAGGAAAAAAAATATATTTTTCAAGCGATAATCATTTAGGTGCTCCTACTAGTGAAGCATCATTACCTCGTGAAAAGAAGTTTGTGGCTTGGTTGGACGATGTCAAAACAGATGCAGCTGCTATTTTTCTATTAGGCGATTTATTTGATTTTTGGTTTGAATATGGCACGGTAGTTCCAAAAGGCTTTGTAAGAACTCTTGGTAAACTTGCTGAAATAAGTGATTCTGGAATTCCTATCTATTTCTTTGTGGGTAACCATGACCTATGGATGAATGGTTATTTTCAAAAAGAACTCAATATTCCTGTATTTCATAAACCAAAAGAATTTACATTCAATTCTAAAACATTTTACATCGCTCATGGTGATGGTTTAGGTCCTTTTGATAAAGGTTATAAACGCATGAAAAAAGTGTTTACCAATCCTGTTTTTAAGTTTTTATTCAAATGGTTACATCCAGATATTGGGATGAAAGTTGCACAATATTTATCTGTGAAAAATAAGCTCATTTCTGGAGAGCATGACGCTACCTTTTTAGGAGAGGATAAAGAATGGCTTATTCAATTTAGTAAGTCAGAACTAGAAAAAAAACATCGTGACTATTTTATTTATGGTCATCGTCATTTACCAATGGATTTAGATATTGGGCAAGGATCAAAATATATAAATCTAGGGGATTGGATTACGTACTTTACTTATGGTGTGTTTGATGGTGAGGATTTTGAGTTGAAGACTTATAAGTAATTTAAGATTCTGCACCCTCAAGCTCCTCAATATCTTTAGTTAAATCTAGTTTTCTAAACGTTGGAGACACCAAAGCTGTAGTGATTACAGTAATCAAAGTCATCGTTCCACCAAAAACAACAGCTGTTGCTGTTCCCATAAGTTTGGCAGTTAAACCACTTTCAAGTGCGCCTAGCTCATTAGAAGAACCTACAAACATAGAATTTACTGAAGACACACGACCACGCATATGATCAGGGGTTTTAATTTGAAGAATCGTTTGTCTAATCACCATAGACACACCATCTGTGACACCACTAAAAAATAGTGCAACTACCGAAATCCAAAACACAGAGGACAACCCAAATACGATAATACAAATTCCAAACCCAAAAATTGCAACTAATAATTTCATACCAGCATTTTTACTTATTGGAATATAAGCAGTGACCAACATTGTTAAAAAAGCACCAACCGAAGGCGCTGCCACTAACACCCCAAAACCTTGAGGTCCAACTTTTAAAATATCTTGAGCAAAAACTGCAGCCAACGCTATTGCTCCTCCAAATAAAACAGACACCATATCTAGAGTTAATGCTCCTAAAATCGCTTTGCTTTTAAATACAAAAGATAAACCTTCAGTTAAACTTGACAATATATCTTCACCAATTTTTGGATTAAGAATAGGTTTTTTAGGAATTTGAAATAGCATAATAAACGAAAATATGACTAATCCAAAAACGACACATAAAGACCAATGAACACCCATCCAGCCAATTGAAAAACCTGCAAAACCTACACCTAATACACGAGACATTTGCCACGTAGAACTATTCCATGTTGCAGCATTAGCATATATTTTCTTCGGAACAATAAGCGCAACCAACGAAAAAATAGTGGGTCCAAAAAATGATCTTAGAAATCCTCCAAAAAACACTAACGCATAAATAGAATAAAGAATACTATTTTTAGACCAGGTTTCTATGATCGTTTGAGACGTGAGCCAAAATAAACCGAAACTAATCAAAGAAAACGCTGCGATACACAACGCTAACAGGTTTCTTTTTTCGCGTTGATCTACAATATGACCAGCAAATAATGCCATTACAAACGCAGGTGCAAATTCAAAAAGACCTATTAGACCTAGACTCAAAGGATCTTTTGTTAAGGCATAAACCTGCCACTCAATAACTATAAATTGCATAGACCAAGCAAAAACCAAAGCAAAGCGCACCACTAAAAACATATTGAATTCTCTGTGTCGCAATGCTGCGTATGGATCTTGTTTAGTCATATACTAAGCTTTAATATCTCTAAGTTTTAACTGTAAACTCACATTACCTTGCCAATGATTTTCATCAATTGAATATACAGCATCAAAATAGTTGTTATCTGTAATCAAATCACATTTATTACCTATATTAAAACCAATACTCACTATTTTCTCTTTGCCTTGGATTGCTGTTAAACGTAAATGTTTATCATCATCTCCTACACATTTCCCATAACCTGTATCTCTTAACTTTTCGGTCATAAAGATTGGTGTCATATTTCCTGGTCCAAATGGTGCAAACTGACTAATAATACGATGAAATTTAGGTGTGATATCTTGCAACTTAATTTGCATGTCTATCTTGATTTCTGGTATAAGTAAATTGCGATCAATAGTCTTGGTGACTTCGTCTTCAAAGGCTTGTTTGAACGCCTCGTAGTTTTTAGGATCAAGAGTTAATCCTGCTGCGTATTTATGTCCGCCAAACTGTTCAATATGTTCTGCACAAGCTTCCAAAGCATTATACACATCAAAGCCTTTTACTGATCGTGCAGATGCTGCTAATTTATCACCACTTTTTGTGAATACTAGTGTTGGTCTGTAATGAGTTTCAATCAATCTAGAAGCGACAATTCCAATGACACCTTTATGCCAAGTTTCGTCGTATACAACCGTTGTTAATCGGTCTTCTTCTTTGTTTTCTTGAATTTGAACTAGTGCTTCTTCAGTAATTCTTCGATCTGTTTCTCGCCTATCGAGATTGAATTCGTTGATTTCACTTGCGTAAGTTTTAGCAAGTTCTTCATCGTTTTCAGTCAACAACGTCACTGCATAATTACCATGTTTCATACGACCTGCTGCATTGATTCTTGGCGCCACAATAAATACAACATCTGTAATAGTGAGCACGTCTTTTTTGACGAGTTCGATAATCGCTTTAATTCCTGGTCTTGGATTGGTGTTTATTATTTGTAATCCGAAATAGGCCAAAGCACGATTCTCTCCAATAATTGGCACAATGTCTGCTCCAATAGCGGTCGCAACTAAATCGAGATATTCACCTAAATCCTCAATTGTTTTCCCATCTTTTGATGCTAAGGCTTGTATGAGTTTAAATCCAACTCCACAACCACAAAGCTCCTTAAATGGATACTCACAATCGTCTCGTTTTGGATCTAAAATGGCAACTGCTTTTGGTAATTCTTTACCTGGTCTATGGTGATCACAGATGATAAAATCTACTCCTTTTTCTGAGGCATAATTGACTTTATCAATGGCTTTTACACCACAATCTAAGGCAATAATTAAGGAAAAATCATTGTCATGCGCAAAGTCAATGCCTTTGTAAGAAATTCCATAACCTTCATCATAGCGATCTGGAATGTAAGTGGCAATTCTATCTGATTTTGTTTTTAAATACGATGACATCAAAGCTACAGAGGTGGTGCCATCCACGTCATAATCTCCAAAGACTAAAATATTTTCGTCATTGAGAAGTGCAGCTTCAATTCTTGCCACTGCTTTATCCATATCTTTCATCAAAAATGGATCATGCAACTCTTCAAAACTAGGCCTAAAAAAGCGTTTGGCGCCTTCGTATGTTTCTATGCCTCTTTGAACGAGTAAGGTGGCGACAGATTGATCTACCTGAAGTACTTTTTGTAAGTCTTCAACGGTTTGAGAATCTGGCTTTGGTTTTAGCGTCCAACGCATAATTTTTTATAAAAAAGAGTAATCTAATATAGTATTCAATAGGTTTCGACTGCGCTCAACCTGACAATCGTTAAGCATTATGATAATGGATAGATGTTTTTACTTCGGCGAATCTTCGGAACATTTCCATAACTCCGCAATAGGTATCTATCGACATATTTACTGCTTTCTCGATCTTTTTCTCGTCTAGCTCATTTCCGTAGAAATGATACTCAACTGAAACTTTATGGTAATATTTAGGATGCTCATCTGTCAATTCTCCATAGGTATCCATTCTAAAATCTGAAAAAGGCACTTTCATTTTCTTAAGAATCGAAACCACATCCAATCCAGAGCAACCAGCTAAAGATGATAACATCATAGCTTTTGGAGAGAGACCTGAGTTATAACCTCCGTTTTCGGGAGAGGTATCCATTGTGAGTAATTTTCCACTAGGATTATCAGATTCAAACTGTAAGTTTCCTTTCCAATGTGTGACAACTTTATTAGACATATCTACAGAATTTTCGTTTATTGTTAATTCAAAAATACTACTTAAAAAAACAAAACTATGGCATTAGTAACTCCTTTATCTGCGGAACACGATCCGGAGACAAAAAAGCTTGCAGAATTTTTTAACGAGACTCTTGGCTTTTGTCCGAACTCTGTATTAACCATGCAACGTCGTCCTGCTATTTCTAAGGCATTTATCAACCTCAACAAAGCGGTTATGGCTAATGAAGGTCGTGTAACATCTGCACTTAAACGCATGATTGCTTGGGTGAGTAGTAACTCGACAGGTTGTCGTTATTGCCAAGCGCATGCGATTCGTGCTGCAGAACGTTATGGAGCAGAGCAAGAGCAATTAGACAACATTTGGGAGTATAGAACCCACAGTGCTTTTTCTGATGCTGAACGTGCTGCACTCGATTTTAGTCTGGCTGCTTCTCAAGTACCAAATGAGGTTAATGTAGATATTAAAAAACGTTTGTATGAGCACTGGGATGAAGGAGAAATTGTAGAAATGCTTGGTGTCATTTCCTTATTTGGATACCTCAACCGCTGGAATGATTCTATGGGAACCAATATTGAAGATGATGCTGTAGATAGTGGGAACCAGTATTTAGGGAAACATGGTTTTGAAGTTGGGAAACATGATGGGTCTCAGTATTAGGATCTAATTCCTCTGACATATAATGATTACGTTACATGAAATATTATATTAAAATTCTAATTGTATTATTAACAGTATCTGCTTGCCAAGAATCAAAAAAGAAGGTCAATGATGATGATTTTATCTTTTTAGAGGATAGTAATTATACGATTGACTCTTACAATGGTATTTCCGTTTATCGAGATGGAGACACGAAAGAAGTCATGAATGGCTATTATGTTGTTGGGAATGAATACGGAAAATCGGAGGAGTTTAGAGTTATCAATGGTGTTTTAAATGGTCCAAATATTACTTACAGTAATGATAACCGTATGTACTCTAAATCTATTTACGTAGATGGCAGACAACAAGGTGAAGAATTAACATACTACCCGTCTGGAGAACTCAAAAAGAAAACAAACTACACCAATGGGAAGCGTGTTGGAAAAGAGATCGTTTATTTTGAAAGTGGACAAGTACGAACTGAATCTAAAATTGAAAACGAAGATATAGTAGAATCAATCTCCTTTGATATTGTTGGAAATATTACATCGCAGATGTTTATAAAGGACAGTCGAACAATTACCCAACAAATAAGCAATGGTAAAATAACATATGAGCATATCGATTCTAACTACGATAATTTTGATGCCATGAAATTTTTTAATGATAAGGGTGAACTTGAAAAATTCATTCAAATGTATAATGATGGCGTCGACACCTTTTTAATTGAATTAGATGCTAACGAAAAAGAGATAAAACGTATTAACCCAAAAAAGGAACCTGAAAAAATGCTCGAATACCAAAAATATTTTGGAAGGCTACAGAAATTTTAGCTGCTTAAGGATGATTTGACTTTACTGCATTCACTTTTTCCCACCAACAACAATCACAATCTCACCTTTAGGAGGTTTATTAGTGTAATGTTCCAAAACTTCTTTTGCACTACCTCTAATAGTTTCTTCATATAATTTCGTCAATTCTCTTGAAACAGAAATTGGTCTATCTTCTCCAAAATACTCGCAAAAGTGAGTCAATGTTTTTATCAACTTATGTGGACTTTCATAAAAGATAATAGTTCGTGTTTCTTCAGCAAGAAGCAATAATCTGGTTTGTCTTCCTTTTTTTACTGGCAGAAAACCTTCAAAAACAAACTTGTCGTTTGGTAATCCTGAATTAACTAAAGCAGGAACAAAAGCTGTAGCTCCTGGCAAACAATCTACTTCAATATTATGCTCTACACAAGCTCTGGTAATAAGAAATCCAGGGTCTGAAATCGCTGGAGTACCTGCATCACTAATAAGTGCAATTGCAATTCCGCTTTTTAGTTTTTCAATCAAATTATCAACCATTTTATGCTCATTATGCATGTGGTGGCTTTGCATTTGTGTATTAATCTCATAATGTTTCAGGAGTTTTCCTGAAGTACGTGTATCTTCAGCTAAAATTAAATCGACGTCATTTAAAACTTCAACAGCACGAAAAGTCATGTCTTTTAAATTTCCGATAGGTGTTGGTACAATATAAAGTTTGCTCATTTGCTAAGAGATTTCATTTCAAATTTACAATGTTTTCATTTATATTGACGCAACCTTTATGGTTATTTCGCATCTTTATAGAAACCAACCGTTTTATGATTGAAAAATCGGTACGCTTTATATTTTTCTTCCTGTGCTGTGCCTAATTAACAGCACAAACTACAGATTTATCTATTGTGGCTCAAGCGCAAAGTACTGTAGATACAGACATCTCTCAGATTGAAATTTTTGCAGATTTTCAATATATAGTCACTATAATAAATTCTGGAAATGCTGTTAATGATGCAACTTTTCAAATCACAATGGATGAAGATTTGCAAAACCTTTCCCTAACAAATATCAACTCTCAAAACAATACTGGAGGCGCTTCTAATGCTGGCGGATTTAACCTAACTGCAAATAATACTCTAACAGGAACGGTTGCTAACTTACCCACAGATTCTAGCGTAGAAATAAAAATTGAAGTGACTGCACCTTCTTCCGTTGGAGGTATTGCAATAAACGACATAATTTCACCACCAAACGAAACAACAGATACAAATACGGGTAATAACCAATCTCTCATTTCTATAGATGTTATTGATGTGGATATCAACTTTTCAATCACTCATGAACAAATTTCTCCTACACCAGGAACACCTATTTCATCATGGAATTCTCCAGTGACCTATCAATTTACAATTACGAATAATAGTGATATAGATTTCCCTGTAGAAGAGATTGAAGCGCGATTAACGTTATTGACCCCTTTAGAATTTGGACGACCAAATGTGCAATTGTTGTCTCTCGAATGTATTGAAACAACTAATGGCACAGAATGCCCCAATGTTGCTGGAATATCTGGTAATCCAGTATTGATAAGCGCCACTTCAGGAATGCTAAATTATATGCAACCTCATATTTATACTGCCGGTGGATCTATAACATTTGAGATTATCTATCAATATTTAGATCCGTCTTGTGCTCTAGAGGTAGATCAAATCAATGTTCAAAGCAGAGTAGAAATTGAATTGGATCATAGTAATTCTGGTAATAGCCTCTCAAATCCTGTGGTTACAAATTTATTAGAATCTGAGCTTTGTCAAACCACAGATATCTGTATTGACAACATACAAACTGATCCTGACCCTTTAACTAATGCGAACTGGAATCAAGAAGTAACTTTTGAAACGACAGTTTGTAACAATGGACCCTTGGACGCTAATATTTCATTTTTTCTTCAAAATTTAGCACCAACAATAGATTGGAATATGCTATCTGTAGAGTGTATTGGCACAACCGGAACTATTACTTGTGATGCTATCGCTATAAACATAAATAATATTTTCTGGGTAACTGATGCCTTTATAATCCCAGTTGGTGCAACTGTAACTGTTAGAACAATTGCCATTTTTTTAGAACCAGATTGCTCACCAAACACAGATGATAACGAAGTACTCATGAGATCTGGTGTAAATGTATTGGAATCCGATATATTAGATTTTGATATCTCAAATAATGCTCAAAACGATTACGTTTCCTTACCACCAACATCGGCTTGTGAAGTTGTTGATTTCAATGTCACAAAAACACAAATAAATCCTGAGTTACCAAATGGAGATTCTGCTCAAAATCCCATAGAACTGGGAGAAGTCACTTATGAAATAACAGTTGAAAATCCAAGTGAAATAGATACCCTTATTGAAGTTAAAGAATTTATTCCTGGCCCAGGAACGATTCCTTTTACAGGAAATTTAGTATCTGTTAATTGTGTCTCGACAACAGGAAATGCATCTTGTTTTGAAATTTTAAACACTAACATTGGTGTTGAACTAGATGGTATACCACAAGCAGGTAGTCTAGATATATTTTGGGAGATTTTACCAGAAGATAATTGGAGTTTACCAGCTAACAGCTCTGTTACTTTTGAAGTCACAGTAGTTTGGGATACAGATTGCGCGCTTAATCCAATTCCTGTGTCCAATGCTGTTAGTGTAGCAAACGCTAATAGCAATGTAGACAATAATGCAAATAATAACCAAGCAACGGTTGTTACATTTTTTGCACCTTGTGTAGATTTAGTCGTTCAAACATTTCCTGAGTTTACTCAAGTTAACGTAAATCAACCTTTTGATTGGATCATTGATATCACCAACAGTCAAAACAGTTCAAATGCGATAAACATTGCTTTTGAAGACACGGTAAATGATGTGTTCACCATTACAGGAACGCCTACTTGTATAGTCACCAACGGAAACGCCACATGCATCACAAACCTCACAACAAATAACAATAGTGTCACTGGAACTATTGATAATATGGATGCTGGCTCAACAATTAGACTTAGAATTCCTGTGACCGCACCAAGTTTTGGCGGTGCTTATAATAACATCGCTGTTGCAACTCCAGACTAAAATGATAATCGTGAAGTCTCACCAGAGACGAATACCTCAATTAGCAATATACAAGTCGTTGCGCCTTCGCTTATAAAAAATTATAGCACAACAACAATTACAATTGGAGAAGAGAGCACACTTACATTTACAGTTAATAATTTGTCTGATAACTCATCACAAAATAATATTTCGTTTACAGATGTTTTTCCTTCGGAAATTTCCATAACCTCAGAACCACAATGGGTAACACAAAATGGCTGTTCTGCAACCTTTATTGGTAATACTGGGGATAATTTTGCGGATGTTTTAGATTTAGAATTTCCTGAAGGTGTAGCTTCTTGTAGTTTTAGTGTTGTAGTCACTTCAAACGCACCAGGTATTTATCTCAACGATACTACTAATTTTGAAAATCAAAACAATATAGATACCTCACAAACTAATGCAACGTTGACTGTATTAGATGATGAATCTGATGTTGATATAGAAATTATTAAAAATGTTTCCCCTCAAGAAGCGTCGATTGGTGATCAAGTAACCTTTCAAATTATAGCGACTAACTTAGGCACTACAGATGCTGCAGGTATTGAGATTTTGGATGTGTTTCCTAGTGGAATGAACTTTGTATCTGCATCAGTTTCCGCAGGATTATTTAATGATTCCACATTACTATGGACTATTGATGAGCTCTCAAGTAATCAATCTGAAACCTTAACTATCATAGCTCAAATAACGTCAAGCTCAGCACTTATAAATATTGCATCACTTAGTGCCCTAAATCAACCAGACAGAGATACAAGTAACAATGAGGATGATGCCGAAGTTACAGTAGATAATTGTTTCTTTATTACAGATGGGTTGTCACCAAATAACGACGGTATCAATGATACGTTTCACATAGAATGTATTGAAGAATTCCCAGATAATAATCTCAAAATATTTAATCGATATGGTCTACAAATCTATGAAAGCAACAATTATCAAAATGATTGGGATGGTAGACCAAATATGGGAATTCCACCTACATCAGCAATCCTTCCAGTTGGGACATATTTTTATATTCTAGATGTAAATACTGGAGAAAAGCCTCTAAAAGGTTGGTTATATTTAAATTATTAAAAGTTTAATCCCGATAGCTATCGGGACCGAAGAAAAATAAATTAAACTACTCAAACTTTCGTTCAACAATATTCAAAAATCGAGTTTCAAATTCTTCTTTACCTTCCCAATTATTATAGTCTGGTTTAACAATATGGTTAATAAGATGAGAAGCATCATTAAAAGAATTAGTCGTGTTTAATTGAGATAAAACGCGCTCATAATCTTCAATTTTACCATTAAACAAGTGTTTAATAAAAGCTAATTTATCGTTTAAACCTATACTTAATCCTCCGTTTTTAAGTTTATCATTTAATGATTTTCTAAAATTTTCATTAGCCTGATCTACTGGTTCAAAAACAGGAATATCCTCAAAACCAGCAGTAATGTCTTCTAAGTGCGTTTGAGGTATTTTTTTATCTGCTACAGCTGTTGCTACCATATCATCCACTTGCTGAGATTCGTATGGCATTTGGGCAACCATATCTTTGATTTTTTCCATTACCGGCTCATAAATACCATCATCTTCATGCTCATCGAGATCAACATAGATCCTGTCATCCTGCTCAATGTTGTCACTTACTTTATTATTAAATGCGGTATCTAACATCCCAAAAAAGGAAGAATCACTTCCAATTGTTGGTAAATCACCTTCAAAATTCTCATTTGCAAATTTTAATACGCTTAGTTTTTCATATAAAGCTCCAGCTTCGGCATGCAATTTTATAACATCTTCTTTTCCTTTAAGTTTTAAAACTCTATGCGCAATGCTTATTAAATCAGCCTCCAGCTTCTTTTTCATAACTTTTATTTTTTATTCCCTAATAGGTTTTTGATTTTTAATAAATTTGCTTCACCTTTATACAAAACGAACAATAGGTTTGTTTTAGTGTTAAAATTACAAAATGTTTCTCGAAAATACAGTAAATCAGAAAGAACAATTTGGATGGATTGAAGTCATTTGTGGCTCAATGTTTTCTGGCAAAACCGAAGAATTAATTCGGAGGCTTAAACGTGCACAATTTGCAAAACAAAAAGTTGAAATTTTCAAACCTGCTGTTGATGTGCGTTATAATGAAGAGATGGTGGTGTCTCACGATGCCAATGAAATAAGATCTACGCCTGTTCCTGCAGCTGCTAATATTCCTATTTTGGCGGATGGCTGTGATGTTGTTGGTATTGATGAAGCTCAATTTTTTGATGATGAAATTGTTAGAGTTTGCAATGATTTAGCCAACAAAGGCATTCGTGTTATTGTTGCAGGATTGGACATGGATTTTAAAGGCAATCCATTTGGTCCTATGCCAAATTTAATGGCCACCGCTGAGTATGTCACTAAAGTTCATGCTGTTTGCACTAGAACAGGAAATTTAGCACAATATAGTTATAGAAAAGCCTCAAGTGAAGCACTTGTCTTACTAGGCGAAGTTGACGAATATGAACCATTAAGTCGTGCAGCATACTACAAAGCTATGCTGAGGGAAAAATTACCTCAGATTAAGGTCAATGATCCCGAAGAAATCAATAATAAAGACAGTAAATAAAATGCCTATAGCTAAAGAAACTGTCTTAGAAATTGATTTAAATGCACTCAAACATAACTATGAGTTTATTAAATCAAAGCTAAACAAGAAAACCAAAATATTAGCAGTTGTTAAGGCATTTGCTTACGGTAGTGATGCTAATGTTATTGCTAATTATTTACAAAACTTAGACGTAGATTATTTTGCTGTAGCCTATATTAGTGAAGGTGTTGCGCTTCGTGATGCTGGGATTAAAACACCCATTTTAGTGCTCCATCCACAAGCTATAAATTTTAAAACCTTAATTGATCGTTGCTTAGAACCTAGTTTATATAGTGCGAAAATTCTAAATGAATTTATAACTATTGCTTCTGAAGAAAAACAAAACAACTATCCTGTTCATATCAAATTTAATACTGGTCTTAATAGATTAGGTTTTCAGGATAATGATATTGATTATGTAATTTCTAAAGCTTCGGAAACATCTGCCATCAAAGTAAAATCTATTTTTTCACACCTGGCTGAAAGTGAAAATTTAAATGAACGAGAATTTACGCGACTACAGATTGAACGTTTTAAGCAAATTTCTGATAAATTTTCGGAATGCATAGGCTACAAACCAATGCTTCATCTAGCAAACACCTCTGGAATACTTAACTATCCTAAATCACATTTAGATATGGTGAGAACTGGAATTGGTCTGTATGGTTTTGGAAATTCTAAAGACGAAGACAAAAATTTAAAGCCCATTGCGACACTGAAATCTGTAATTTCTCAAATTCATCACATTGAAAAAGGAGAAACTGTTGGTTATAATAGAGCTTATAAAAGTGAAGGTCTAAAAAAAACAGCGACCATACCAATTGGTCATGCAGATGGGATTGGTAGACAGTATGGACATAAAAAAGGAGTCGTGACCATACATGGAAAACCTGCTTCAATTATTGGTAATGTTTGTATGGATATGATCATGGTTGATATCACAGGTATTGACTGTGATGAAGGTGATGAGGTCGTTATCTTTGGGAATGAGCCAAATGCTTCTCAATTTGCCCAATCTGCAAATACAATATCTTACGAAATTATTACAGCCATTTCTCAACGCGTAAAACGCACAATAACAGATAATTAGTATATTTTCACTGTTTTTAGTGACTTTTTAACTACATTGGTGTCAAATAACTAAATATCTAACTAATAAAAACATTCAAAATTATGTTTAAAGAATTTAAAGAATTTATCACAGGCGGGAACGTCATTGAATTTGCTGTAGCTGTAATAATGGCTGGTGCAATTGGAGCTGTTGTAACAGGATTTGTAAATAATATCATAATGCCTGTTGTAGGTCATTTTACAGGAGGTACAGATTTCGCAGACAAAAAAATTATATTAGATGACGCTGTTATGGATGCAGCTGGTGCAGTAGTTACTCCAGAAAATGCAATTATGTGGGGAAGTTGGGTGAACACTATCATTAACTTAATCATTGTTGGTTTAGTTATGTTTATGATTGTAAAAGCATACAACAAAACGAAAAAACCGGTTGAAGCTCCCGCTCCAGCAGGTCCGTCTGACAATGAGTTATTAATGGAAATAAGAGATGCTCTAAAAAAATAATGCTTAGTTAACCGCTACATTACATTTTTAAATAAACTTAAACCGCTTCACCTGTGAAGCGGTTTTTTTATTAAATTCTTAAAAGCAAAGTTTTTTAATGAAAAAAACTCATTTTAAACGACGTTTTTTTAACAAAAAAAGTATGATGTTAAAATGGTTTAATCTAATAAAAGGTATAATTTTATACCTTAAAATCTCATCCTATGAAAGTAGCTGTAGTTGGTGCCACCGGTTTAGTTGGCGAAGTCATGCTTAACGTCCTTGCAGAACGTAATTTTCCTGTTTCAGAATTAATTCCTGTCGCTTCAGAGCGTTCCGTTGGTAAGTTAATTTCGTTTAAAGGAAATGTTTACAAAGTTGTTGGAATGCAAACTGCTATTGACATGAAACCTAATGTAGCACTATTTTCTGCAGGTGGAGACACCTCTTTAGAATGGGCTCCAAAATTTGCTGAAGCTGGCATTACTGTTATTGATAATTCTTCGGCTTGGAGAATGGATCAATCAAAACGACTAATTGTTCCAGAGATTAACGCAAATCAATTAACTTCTGAAGATAAAATTATTGCAAATCCAAACTGCTCAACAATACAAATGGTCGTGGCTTTGGCGCCTCTTCATAATAAATACAAAATCAAACGTATTGTTGTTTCTACCTACCAATCTATTACAGGGACAGGAGTAAAAGCAGTTAAACAATTAGAAAATGAAATGGCTGGTATAAAAGGTGAAATGGCTTACCCATATCCAATTCACCAAAATGCAATTCCACATTGCGATGTCTTTGAAGATAACGGTTACACAAAAGAGGAAATGAAATTAGTAAGAGAAACTCAAAAAATATTGAACGATCGCACTATCGCTGTAACTGCTACTGCTGTAAGAATTCCCACTGCTGGAGGACATAGTGAAGCTATAAATGTAGAATTTGAAAGTGATTTTGACATCGTAGAAGTAAGATATTTACTAAATCAATCTCCGGGAATAGTTGTACAAGATAATATTGATGTAAATACATACCCAATGCCAATCTATGCCAACGGAAAGGATGATGTTTTTGTTGGGCGAATTCGTCGCGATGGGTCGCAACAAAATACACTAAACTTATGGGTTGTTAGTGATAACCTTAGAAAAGGAGCTGCAACAAACACCGTCCAAATAGCTGAATATCTCTTAAAACAACATTTATTATAAATACTTCTCTTTTTAGGTAGGGTTTTTTCTACGTAAGTTGTTTTATTGAGTATTGAATAACAATGTCTATAAAATCACAGATTTTTGTGGGTTTTTTGAACACTAGACCTCTTGTTGTCTGATAAAAAGTGTATTACAGCTAATTAATTATAGTAATGATTGGTTTGTAATTATATTTACTAACCAAATTTTACTGTAAATGTTAAAAAAATACTTACAAAACCTAAGCGTATTCTTTTTTACTATCGCCTTAATTTCTTGTGGCGACGATGACAATAACTATGTTGCTATTTTAATTGAGACAAATGTTGACAGTGCAGAGGTAGCACAAAACAACTCCATAACTATAAATGTATTGTCTAATGATGTTAATGTTCCTGATATTGGAGCACTCAGTTCTATAGATACTCCAAATGGTACAACTCAGATTCTAGATGAAAACGCAACACCAAACAATCCATCTGATGACGTTATCATTTACACACCAAATATTGATTTTGTTGGAAATGATTCTTTTGAGTACACTATTTGCGATGATAATAACAATTGTTCGTCAGGACTAGTAAATATTATTGTTACTCCCGTATCAACTGTAAATTTTGATTTAGGAGAAATCCCTTACGCAACACTTTCAGAGTATAACTTTTTTAATGGTGTAATGAAAGATTTAAATCCAGCATATGGTGTTTTGCCTTATGATTTAAATTCAACTCTATTTACGGATTATGCTCATAAAAAAAGATTTGTTTGGATGCCAGATGGTAGTAAAGCAAATTACAATAGCGATTTTACTCCGTTAGATTTTCCAATTGGATCTGTACTAATTAAAAACTTCTATTACGATAATGTACTGCCAACAAACACAACACGAATAATCGAAACAAGATTAATGTATTTCACAGAAGATGGTTGGGATTTTGCAAAATATGTTTGGAATGATGAACAAACTGAAGCAGCCTTTTCAAATGATGGAAGTTTTACAAATGTGCAATGGTTAGAAAATGGAATCACAAACAACGTAACTTATAGAATACCATCACAAAACGAGTGTTTTGCTTGTCATAATAAATTTGGAACTCCA
>Ga0115008_10002054_pt1 | contig 16677 bp, 18 predicted proteins | sample FraStrMetagenome_FD_87164 | JGI IMG/M metagenome (GOLD analysis project Ga0115008, IMG submission 87164) | Marine eukaryotic phytoplankton communities from Arctic Ocean - Fram Strait ARC3M Metagenome | ecosystem: Environmental > Aquatic > Marine > Oceanic | place: Fram Strait | collected...
CATTATTTTTATTCACATGACATTTTTGGTACGGTGTTCAGTTTTTTACAAGACAAATCATATCCGGTTTCAGTTGTATCTTCACTTTTCCTATCATCACATCCTGGACGAAATTGTGGAAGTCGTCGAGCATATCGAAGAAGCCCTCGACATAGAGTAATTCAACCACCGTTGCACGTAATAATATTGTACTTATTAATTCATATCACTTCTACTTTCTGCCTATGTTGCCTATTTTCTGTAGCAAACCATCTTTGCCTTGACTTTCGAGTTCCTGAAATATTAAAATTCAATTTTTTACTTTTAATGAAAGTCTGAAAATATTATGTTCAGACTATGAAACCGACGCTGCTCCAAGGTCACGAGCGTTCGCTCACTCAGATCAAGTACAACAGAGACGGCGATTTGCTCTTCTCTACTTCAAAGGATAAATCCGTCTCGGTTTGGTTCATTGACAACGGAGAGCGACTTGGAACTTTTGAAGGGCACCAGGTAACTGCACTCACGCTATAAATTGAATCTTATTGCTGAAAAGGGTTCTGTCTGGGGCGTGGATCCCAATTGGGAGACCACAAGACTTGTGACTGGTGGCGCTGATTTCACCGTCAGAATTTGGGACATTGAAACCGGCAAAAATGTGTCCATCATTGACGACAAAAATGGCGGGCTTACCACGTCTGCGAAGTCTGTAAAATTCTCTTACTGTGGAAATCTCGTCGGTAAGACATAATGCTCTGATAATTTTTTTTTTAATATTTAAGTCTTCCCATCTGGTGCTGAGATGAGAACGACGCCTGCTTTGAATGTGTACGACATCAGACAGCCAGCTACGCAAGGACCGATCAAGCGACAAGAAGTTCCCAAGAGCGATTACCAGGACTCTACTCCCGTCAAGGTATTCTATTCATTTCATGTAATGTGTAGTAAACATTGTCTACCACGTTCTTCGTAGACTCTTTGGGGATACAACGACGAGACCATCATTTCTGGAAACGACAATGGAAACCTTTACATCTGGGATGCGCGAGGACTTCAGCTTTTGCACAAGGATACCACTTCTCACGACAAGATTGTCAACGATATGCAGGTAATTACTCACCATTTATACTGTTCCTCACCTGTTTCCAAGCTTTCGAAAGATAAAACAATGTTGATTACTGCGTCGAAGGACAAAACCGCGAAGCTTTTTGACTCCGTTGATTTGAACCCCTTGAAAGTCTACAAATCACAAGTACCAGTTAACTCTGCTATGATCAGGTACGCCAGTCTGTAATTTCAAATTGATAAAAATCATTCCAAAGTCCCCGGGCCAATCACGTTGTTATTGGTGGTGGTCAGGATGCCAAGGATGTCACTACGACAGACTCACGAGACGGTAAATTCGAAGCAAAATTCTTCCATCTTCTCATGGAGCAGGAGTTTGGCTCGATCAAAGGTCACTTCGGTCCAATTAACTCGCTGGCATTCCACCCCGATGGCATGAGCTACTGCTCTGGCGCTGAGGATGGTTACATCCGAGTCCACAAGTTTGATCGCGATTACCTTGCCTACAACGACGACGTGTTTTAATCAACTGCTCATCCCCACGCTGAATATCATAGTCTAATTGAATGTTATTTTCCACCTGTACGTCACCACACTACAGGGGGAGATCAACTTGTAGGAGAAAGTTCAAGTGCATCTGTACCAATTCGTTCTCGTGACATACGCTCCCCTGGAAAATTCTTTCAGGGGTCGAAATTAAAAACACTTGAGAATGCAATCATCTGTTGCTTTAATTTTCTTCTTTTTAGCCATGGCTGAGAAGCAATTTGAATTGAGCCGGTATGAGTTAAATCGAAAGCCGCAAGAGTTGATTCTGGACGCAACTGAAATTAAAGTACAGCGGAAAGCTCTCAATGCGCTGTTGATGTGTCCAATTTGCCTCGATATCTTGCGTGGCACCATGACAACGAAGGAATGCCTTCATAGGTTTTGTCAGGAGTGTATAACAACCGCACTTCGCTCGGGCAATAAAGAATGCCCGACTTGTAGAAAGGTAGTCACGTTGAAATTATTTAAAGACTTAATTTATTTACTAATTTCATGCTTGAGAAACTAACTGAACAAAATTTATATATTATTATTAAACTTTTATTATTAATATAATATAAGAGGCTTGTCTCCAGAAGGTCTCTACGACATGACCCAATATTCGATGCGCTGATTGCAAAATTATATCCGGCAAGAGACGAGTACGAAAAACATCAAACGCAGCTGCTCAGTGAAGTGATGCAGAAACACGATTTCAACCCAAAAAACAAAAAGAAAGGCGGCAAAGACCAAAAAGGCTTTATCGGTATGTTGATAGTAAAATTTGTGATAAAAAATAATCCAGTAGAACAAGAAAACGGTACACCAAAAGCTGGAGCTAAGAGACAAGTAAAGGACGAGCTTTTGGAGGAGATCAATGTCGAGCTCGTTCCAAACTCAGGCGAGAAAAGTCACGTGTTCAATCTCATATTCAAAATCGACTTGGCAAAAGTCCCGTCAAACGTTCCAAAAATTGGTCATCTAGCAGGTAATCACTGGCTAGAAAACCTGATTTATTAAATTTAATTAAGAATTTTTGAAAGAAAAGCTATCGAAAGACGAAGTCATTATTCGTGACACGGACGAGACGGAACTCGCTGAAAGCCAGTGTTTGACGTTTGCAATCGCTAATACGCACACGGGTGTCCTGAAACTAATCTACGAACTCAAGTCTCAGTCAACCCAAACTAACTGTTAAATTTTACCTTTCTTTCCATCATCTGGTGTTCGAGTTCACTGCCTTTTCAGACATCTTTTCTTTCTTGCTATGCTTTCGGATTATTTTATATATTTATGACTTCTGTGCTGATACGTTTAAACCAATTGACAATAAAAAAGCGTTATATTTTTACTTCCAGACCCTGTTTATCATTCTTTTGGCGCTCATCGTTAACCCCACGAGAATCATTGTTAATTCCCAGCAGACTGCAAAACCTTTAACACCCAAACAATGTCGATAGGGGTTCAATTACAGTCAGACCAATCGATGAGGTTTTCTACGATCTCTTTTGCTTATAATTATTTTTGCGTTGCAACTGTTTTAAATATTGAAGAACTTAATTTTTATCTTATTTATAATTAACTATTTTAGATGAAAAATGAATGAGAACACGCTAAGGTAAGTGCGTTTTTTTTCGTTGCCTTGAAGAGAAACCTCTTTTTTAAGTGAAAATACATTTTCGGAGATCACTGAGTCTGAACTGCTCGTTCGGCAGCAGAACAATGACATGGAATTGCTGAGAATCGAGCTGGAATCAAAAAAGCTTCAGATCGAATCACTGAAACATGATTTTCAGGTAAAAACCGATATACGATAATCGAGTTGGAACATTTGCACGTTCAGAGCAGAATCGATGATCTGGAAGATCGCGCTCAAGGTGCCGAGCGATCTTCAAGAATTCTACAAACGCGTCTGTCCCAAGCGGTTGCAGAAAACGAACGCATGTCTCGAAAATCTTCAAAAGGCTGGGACACTATTCGAACTCGTCAAACTCAACTAGAAGAGATGAACAAAAATCTTAAGTCGGAAGCGCGCCTGCTTGAGGAAGGACTCGAGTCAATAAAAATTGATAAAGAAGAATATGCAAAAATAGCGGTCATTCCGCAGAATCAGCGCTCGATAAGACAAATGATAGCGACACGGGTTTATGAGCTGCTCCAACCGCAGAAAACGGAAATTGAAGTGTTGAAAAGTCAGCTGGATAGTATGGGAGACTCTTTTCAGGTAAATTTTCTAATTAGTTGATAAAAAATTGATTAAATTCGATTTTCGACCGCGATAAATCAATAAAAAAGCTCTACTCGTTCAGGAAAACATTTTATTTTTAAAATTATTCAAATGAACATCTTTATATTATATAAAAATTATTAACAAGAACTTTATATAAACAAAGCTGGTTTAATTGATATAATCAATTAATATAATTCAATTTAGGAGCAAGCTGGGCGTCTCAATTTGAAAATCGAAGAATGTTTTAATCTTGAAAATAGACTAAAAGTTCTTGAGCAAAAGCATCAAAATGTCGAAGAAGAGCTTAAAGAAGCACGTGATCTTGTAGCGATAAATTTCGACAAAGGCAAAAGGTTCGTATCCTTTGAGTGGAATTTTTTTACAATCGATATTTCTTTTTCCTCAACGTTTAATTTTCCATTCAGATTTGACGAGCTAAATCAAGCTCATATTCAGTGTGAATCTGATCTTGAAATTGCGCAAAAAAGATTACAGCTTGTTGAGCGAGAAAAAGTGGAACTTGATGAGCGCGTTAAAGATTTGTCTGTAAAACTGGAAATGACGAAACAGCGTGAATCATTACTAAGCGACGATAAAAGTTATCTGAAAAGGATTAATACGGAGCTCCAGCAAAAAAATTCAGATTTAGATAAAACAAGCCAAGGTTAGTTCTTTGTCAATTTTAGATTTCTTTAATCAATATTTTATTAGATCTTATGAAACGCAATATGGACTTGCAAACAGCTCGGGAACAGATAATGGAAAAGTACCTTTCCGGAACTTCCGAAGCAAGAATAAGCGCAAATGCCGAGCGAAAAGAGCATGTTGAAAAGCTTAAACTTGAGACTGAACACGAGGAAAAGGGTTCAAAAACTTGAAAATTACTGGGTTGACCAATGAGCGTGTGAAAAAACAACCTAGCTCGCGCGTAAACATACGGTATTGATTTGAGTTGCGCGGGGGAATTCGCACTCGCCGATTGGTTTTCAACCCGTTTTTTTAACCCAAAAAAGCTCAATCGTATCAAACAAGATCTTTCGCAACTATACTCAAGAGAGAATGCTGTTCTGCGGGAAGCTAGAGATCAGGCACAAAATGAAAAAGAAAATCTTGAACTGGCTAATCAAAGGTAAATTAACGAAAACTTAATCATGGTCTTCAATATCGTTTTGACCATTTTTTCTTAGCTGTTGAGTGTTTTCTCAGCCCTAAAATTATTTTTTTAAGATTACGAGAAAGTCTTTCGTCGGTTCAAAATGATTTTGCAGAAACCCGTGCCGCTCACAAGCTTCGTGAATCAGAACTGACGACTTCCTTCCAAAGCCTGCAGCTGGAATCAAAACGTCATCAGCTCGCTAAAACTGAGTTACGAGATGCGCTTGAAGCTTCCAAACTTGATGCGAAAGCGGCGACGAGCAAAATGGAGCTGTTACAGCGTGAAATTTTCAAGATTCAGAACACCTGCGAAAAGGACAAATTACATTTGGAGGCTGAAAACCGCGAGATATCGTCGAAATTGAAGACATTTGAGAATTTAGAGAAGGAGCTGGACAGCGTCGTTCTTCACATAGCCGACGACGACGAAAATGATCCCGAACAGATGCTCCGCAACTTTGGTATCGGCGGAAATATGCCGACGAACTCGCGGCGGCGAATGCAGCAAAGCGTGCGACTGGCCAAGCGAGCACTCAACCTTGAACGGATCAGCGTCGATAAGACGCGGGAAATAGACGTTCTGAAAGACAGTAATTCGAAACTCAAAGAACAGGTCTCGTCACTCGAGGCGGCGATGGAGGGAGTGAATCAGCCGTATTCTTATCTCGTCCAGTCTGCCGCTGATAAGGACAACACGATTGCACAACTCAAAGAAAAGCTTAAAAAACAACACAGGTTTGCGCTTTCAATATTCACTGCTTATATTTTCTAGTCTCATCTTGGAACTCACCGATCACGTGGATAAGCTCAAGCTCGTCAAGAAACAGCTCATTTGCGATCTTGAGCGTGTCATGTCCAACAGAGAAAGTCTTCATTCTATGAAGCAAAGTTTTTCCGATCTTCATGCAAGATCCTCTGCTGAATTCGGCGGGAAAGTCAAGCTCGAGCCGCGCTCGAGCACTTCTATTGGCCCCGTTGTCTTCACAAAATGACCGTTCCAGCTTCAAAATTCTCGCTCTTCTAGAACGCCTCATATAATACAGATCTAGAACATTCCATAAGATATATGTTATGTTCTAGAACAAAACTAAAAGCCAACTATCCGTTGATTTTTATATGTTAGAATCCGATGAACTTGTTTTTATTTTCGAACTTACTTTCATTCCACACATCTGCTTTTTTTACTCGACTTCAAAATCAAAGTTTTTATTTTTTCAAATCGTCGTTAAAATGCCACTGAGCTATGCTGATAAACAATGGTTTAGAGAACTTGAACAACAATGTGACAAAGAGAAAATGGCGAACCCAAATGAGTTCTCTGCGCTTAGGCAGATGATCTGCCAGTTCCGAGTGTCTGAGCTAACGGTAAGCACTTACAGTCTATTAAAACAGTATATTGAACTTCTATTTAGACGCTATTGCATAGTCAGAGTCGTCCGAAAACTGGCAGAAAACGCGAGTTAATGGAGAGATCGCTAGATTTGCTGAATGGAACGATCACAAATGAGCTAAAACGGAAAATCCATGAGCTCGATCAGCTGCGGAATCCGTCGCGAATGCACCAATATCATGGGCCAGGAATGTCAATGTCTGAAGTGAATAATATCGCCGTCGGTGATATTTGGCTCAACGAAGATAATGGATACGGCGCTGCCCCACCAAAAGGCCCCGCGATGAAGCCTGAGACAGGAGTTAAACTCAGACCTCTAGCTTTCTACGATCAGATCGAGTCGATTCAGAAACCAACAAAGATTCCAGGGACTGCCACACGTATGCAGGGCTCACTCTTTTATATACGAATTCCACGTTCTTCCATGGAAAAATTTAAAACAGGCCAGGTATCACGTGTCTGTACGAAACAAAATAACACGATAATTTAGGGAGCAACAAAAGAAAAATACTTATTCATGCTGAGATTCTTTGACTTATCAAATGTTGCCCTTGGCCACACTGTCCTAAGCGATGAACTGCCGCTTGGTGTTCGACTTCGTATCAATGATAAAGAAGCAACTCTACCTCCTCACATTCCTCCGAGTAAAGCTGGTGTAGAGCCTAAACGTCAGAAAAAGCCTGTTAATATAACTCCTGAGGTAACGGTTTAATGCTCTTATTTGGCGCTAAATATTTATTTCAAGATCAGAAATGTGCTTGATAAAGCAATTATGGCGAACTTGCCGCAAATTGACATTTCCGTGTGGTGTCAATGGAAGGAGGAAGATCAAGTTCGGCGCTGGGGATTAAATGTGGATCTAGTGGAAAGTATCCCAGCAGAAGTTGTTCTCGAAAGAGTCAAGGCGAATGTATGTTCAAAGGAAGAAACAATAAACTTGGTCAAAGAAAAACTAAATCCTGACGCTGACGTTGCATGTGCAAGTATCTCTGTTTCTTTGCAGTGTCCTGTCGGCTGCATTCGTATGAAGACGCCGGTTCGAACGAGGCAATGCACGCACTTTCAGGTAAAGCTTATTTTGACATTGTTACGTAAAAGTTGAAATTTTCACTTGAAATCAAGAAAGAACAGTTTTTCTTAAAATTTCTTTCAGTGTTTCGACGCTGATCCGTACCTAAGGATGAACGAAAAGAAGCCAACGTGGAATTGCCCCGTGTGTCATAGAACAGCGTATTTTACGTAAGTTCACGACGAGTTTACTGAAACAGAAAATCTATTTTTAGTGAACTAGTCGTAGATGAGTATTTCGCAGAAATTTGCAAAGTTAGCAAAGCCAATGAAGTTGACTTCGAGCCATCGGGTACATGGAAAGAGCACCGAGAAAAGAAGGAGAAGAAACCAAAGCAAGATTTTGGTGCAGAGTCTGCTCCTGCTGCTAAACGTGGTAAATTTATAAACTAAAATTCTTTAATAAATTATTTCAGTGGAAACTATTGCGCTCGACTCAGATGACGAAAACCCAACTCATGAAACTCTTAGTTCTGAAATTTCCGAGATGAAGACCGAAGCTGGGCAGCTGACATTTGCTCCACCAGCACCAGCCTCTCCACAGGACAGTAGCGTGATATGCATCTCCGACTCTGACGATGAGCCAGTCTCTCCAATCGCAAAAAGATCAAGGTAAAATTACACTCATAATAAACTCTAAATTTTTACGATGTTTAAATTTTATAAAAACAGGGAGTCCGGAATGCACATTTAAATGATAAAGATCCACTTCCTAAGATATTATATGCATGAAATATATCATTTACGTCACTAGAATGGAATCACGTGAAGCGACCACGTCACCCGCTGTAAACCAAAACGGTATGAACAACCACCACTTCGACCAGCTTTTCCAACTGAACCCACCGATTTTCGAAGTACAGGCACCGTTACCGGCAGGAAGCAGAGCAGTCAGAAATAGTCCAGTACCAAATGAAGTTGCATTTTTAATTTTGAAAAGGGATCTAATTAAGTCTTAGACGGGAAATTCGGGAAATGAATCTTCTGTGATTCTTATCGATTCAAGTGACCAGTCCGATGACGATGTGCAGTTTGTAGCAAATAGCATGCATCCTATAGCCTCGTCATCGTCAGATGACAGTAGCGACGAGGAGTGGCAAGGGCCAAAAAGAATGTTTAAAGTGAAACGATAAAGTGAACTTCGCATTTTCATCGGTCTGAATTTGTGAGCCCTATCTGCAGAGTCTTATCCACTGCCCTTAATGCCGGTGCCTTGTACAAGAAAACACCACCAAACCAATTCACCTATGATTGACAAGTGTTTTATTTCTCATCTTTTCGTTTTTAGCAACTACGCAGAGAAATGCCTCACAGACCCCCAGTACGAGCTCGCGACCGCCGTCAAACATTCGCTCACAATCGGACCAGTTTCAAAAGACGAACGCTCACATTCCACGGACAGAAGAAGAACCGTTGAATCCATTTTCGAATCATTTTCAAGCGAATAATATTGATCCGAATATTCGTAAGATCAGACGTTCGTTTTCTGTTTTTATCCTCAATTTAGTTCTTCAACTACTCGCCTCACAACATCACCTCACGCAAAATCAAGCCAACTTACCAATCCAATTCTCACATACCCAGGTAGGCCACTGAGTTTTCATTTACAACGTCATTTATCGTCCAACTCTCAACCAAACATAGGATGTCATCACAATCGATTGACTAGTGGCGCTCGTTGCTAGACAACGGGAACTGATGGTGCAACAGCAGACGACTGCCACTTTCTTGCAAAGCCAGATCGCCGCCCTCCAGCATTTAGCCATTGCCGATTTTTCGCAATCAGCCGCCGCACAAGCTGCCATAAGTGGACTGCAAATCCAGCTGTATCAAACTATGAATAACTCTGAATGTGAGTGATCCCGTACTCACACTTTCTAGCCTCTCTGTTCAGTAAAGCAAGTTTCTCAGCAGCTATTGACGTACCAGACCATTTTGACAGCAAGCGGGGCCCTGCCGATTCGAACATCGTTAAATGCTGCTACTTCGGTGGCTTCTTCTCAGGCAAATTCTGCATTAAGGTTCGTTAGGCTTATTGTACTGTAATTCTTACGTTTTTTAGTGGAAGTCAACGGCGTATCGACCAAATGTTTGCACCTACCAGTCGCCCGATGTCTACCTCGAGCAAGCCATTAGACAAATCTCTTGAACCCAAACAGGAGCCAACTTAGCGCATAAATTCCCCCTTTTTCTTTTTTCAACAACATTCTTTAACATCTTCAAATAACATCACGTCAATTAAAAATGGTTTATTGACGTTTGATATTTATGTTGATAAATGTTCTTGTTCTTCCTAAAATTTCACATGTTCTATCTTCAAATTCTATTTATTTGGGCATAAATATGTAAAATTCAAGTTCAGCACTCGATAACCCTCGTTTATTATAATTTATAATTACTGTATCTATTTTCAAAGATCTATCCTCGCTGCCACCTCTGGTAGGCCTACATCCAACCAGCTGTTTTCACGAGTACAGCAGCAAGTTTTACATGTTATCATGTTTTTTTTTGGTTGAAGTAGACTTCATCTCTCTTCTTTGTACAAAGTTTCAGGCACGATTAATTCTTTGAACACACTTGAAAACAAGAATGAGAGCCGTTGGTAATGACAAATGTCTTGTTTTTAGAGTATGTTCTTCGATTTTTCATTTAACATTCATTAATTATTTCCATTCTGCTGGCCAAATCTCCCAACCTCCTAAGTTACAGCATTATTTTTCTTACAACATGTTAAAGCTGTTAATCACATTTACAAGTGATGACTCTTACTGTATAATTGAAAATATATCATAAGCAAATAAATGAAGCCGGATACATGAATTTGAATCGCGAGCAAGTGGCCACTGTCAAGGCTTACTCGGATATTGGCAAATCAGCATTTTCTCAACTAAAGCAGCAAAATGAAAATGACGATTTTGACGGAGACGAAGCAGAAGGCGTGAATAAATTGTAAATATATGAGTGAATTGTCTTTTAAATCATTTCATCAGTTTTGTGATGAATTATTTCATGAAATGAATGTTTGTTTGATCAAATTTTTATACAGCGTTTATAGTGCGCCGGCAGCGAAGAGATGTCTTGAGCTGATCCTTGATGTGCAGGGATCAGAAATTGTTGCGATTGAGAAAGAAAATTTGCCTGTGTTGAACAGAGGCATTGAGAAAGGGATGAAATTAAAACTCATCCCGCCATTGAAAATGAGCAAAAATGTGCTCTTGTTAAAGAAGCGAAATATCCAATACTTATCGGCAGGAAATGGCGAAAATGCTGCGACAGAACGATTGGAAGAAAGACTCAGAGAAAATGGAGGTGTACCGCCGTCGAGGAAGCGTAAATGTGCTGGTGCTTTATCGTCGATTGTTTCAGAAAATATCAAATCAAAGCCGAAATCAAAAACATCGACGACAATAGCCATGGTTCCCAAAATAAATCCCTTTTGCAAGCATAATTTTGAATTTTTCATCAATATTTTTGGAATCATTATCTAAGCTGGATCATCTAAGGGGGCTTCGACGGCAAGTTCAAAAAATATACAAAGCTATTTTGCCCCTAAATCCACAGTCAATGCAAAAATTTCACAAAAGACGAATTCTCAGAACTCCAAAATCTTTTCCAAGAACGCTGTCAATAGCGCTTGTATTGTGCTTGACGATTCTGATGACTTTGACGACGATACCGACTTTGAAGCTGCATTAGAAGAGAGTAATTTAAACACGAAGGAAGATGATTTTGATGATGATCTTGATGATGATGAGTTGATAGCAATTGTGGATTCAACGAGTAGCAATAAAAAATCTAAAAAACTGAGCTCCTACGAAATTCCAGATGAGTTCGAAGAAAATGACTTTGACGATGATGACTTCGATGCAATTGATTATGAAGATATTGCAGCTGCTCAGCAAAAGCACCAAGAGCAACTTGAGAAGCCAAGCTCGATTGCAACTGTTAAAGCCGAAGTTGGCGATTACGCGAATCCCTTTGACTCATCCAGTGATGATGATTGTATAATGCTCGACGAGCCGGCACTGCCTACAAAACTGAAGGAAGTTAAAATATCACAAGATCCAGTACCCGAGGGTTTCGAAGATGTTCGATTTCTTATGGAGGGAGAAAGTTTACCGAATAGTTTTCAAGTTGTTGGATGCATACGCGCCCTTCTAAGCAAAATTGATCAAAACAGCGATGGGGAGTTTGCTGTTATTGCAAGTATATCTGATGCAAGTGGAACTCTGAAGGTATTGGAATCAATAATTCGACAAAAACATACAGAGTTTTAGGCGCGACTAAGTCATTTCGCATTTGAACACATGTTTGAAATGACCATTCCAACAAGCCAAATGAAAGGATGGAGTAAAGAGTCGAAAACAAACTTTAAAATGAAAGGAAAAAATGCTCAGAAGAGAATTTATGATTTTTTTGGAAAAATTTTTATGCGAAAACTGCATAAGTCAACTCCTGATAACTGCAAATACGAGGTTTATCAATTCATTTCAATATGATGTATGTATCTATTCTCTGCCACTTAACATTAATCACTTTTCATATATTTGTAATTTACATTTTAAGAATGGAAGCAAAAATCAATAAACAAGCACAAACTATTGACCGTCTTAGTGCTGAGTTAGATTCGCTTGTTTCTAATCCTCAGTCGGAGGAAGCAAAAGAAAACTCGAAATTAAATTATCAGATTTCCCAATTACAAAAGGCTATCGCTGAAGAACGCACCAATCTTAAACCTCTTGAAGGTATTTCTCTCAATTGTTCAAAATTTAAATTTTTGTAGTAGAAATGAGCGCCTCGATTCTTGATTCTCTGGTTTCCCTCTTCACCGTCGCGATCGCTGGAGCATTCCCAAATGTACCCTTTATCAAAGCAGCAGTTAATCCAACATCGCCAAAACAAGAAAAGTTTGGTGATTATCAATGTAACAGCTCTATGCAAATCGCCGGCATGCTTAAAGGTATACTTTTTATCAATAAAACATGCTTATTTATCTTCCAAGATGCCGGTGAGAAAATCGCTCCAAGAGACGTAGCTAAAAAGATCCTTGACAACATCCCCTCAAATAACCTTATAAAGGAGACCACTATCGCCGGACCTGGTTTTATCAATGTCTTCATGTGCCAAAAATACATGGTCAATAGAATCGGAGAGCTCAATAATCTTGGCGTACAGTATGACAAATCAAAGTCTCGGGGCCGTAAAGTTGTTGTTGATTATTCAAGGTGAGACTTGCTTTAATTAATTAACATTTCCCTAAATTTTTTTAGTCCAAATATTGCTAAAGAAATGCATGTTGGCCACTTGCGATCAACAATTATTGGTGATTCTATCGCAAATCTCTTCGAAGCTTATGGCTACGAAGTTCTCAGAATAAACCACGTCGGCGATTGGGGCACACAGTTCGGCATGCTCATCGCACATCTTATAGACCTTTTCCCAGACTATGATAAGAATGTTCCAAGAATTTCAGACCTTCAGAAGTTTTACAAGGAATCAAAAAAAGTATGCAAGCGACCATGGTTACGTTCAAAGATAACAAATGCTATTTTTAGCGATTCGATGACGAGGAAGATTTCAAAAAGCGCGCTTACGAGAATGTTGTCAAGCTTCAAAGCCATGATCCTGCAATCCACAAAGCATGGCAGGCTATTTGCGAAGTGTCAAGAATCGAGTTTCAGAAAGTGTATGATCGACTTCAAATTACAGGACTCAAAGAAGTCGGCGAAAGCTTTTATCAGGTAAAATTTTTCGTGAAACTTTTTTCAACTGAATATGGTAGGATAAAATGAATGCCGTTGTTGACCAGTTGAAGAAACGAGACTTACTAGAGTTTGACGATGGAAGGTACATTATGTGGGCTCCTGGCATTGAAATCCCGCTCACCGTCGTCAAGGTACTAAAGATCAGTTGGCTGACAGTTGGCCTGACTCTATTTTTAGACCGGAGGTGGCTACACATATGATACCTCCGACTTGACAGCTTTGAACTACCGTGTGAATGAGATCAAAGGAGATATCCTCATTTACGTCGTGGATTGTGGCCAGGAGCTCCATTTCAGACAAGTCTTCGCCGCAGCCTCAAAAGCAGGCTTCTACGATGCTGCCAAGACTCGAGTCGAGCATGCAGGCTTTGGCGTCGTGCTTGGCGAAGATAAGAAAAAGTTCAAGACTAGATCAGGCGAAACTGTCCGTCTAGTCGACCTATTAGATGAAGGAATCAAGCGAGCTAATGACCAGCTTCTCGAGCGTGGCCGGGAAAAGGAATTAACGGCGCAGGAAATGAAGGACGCCGCTGATGCTGTTGCCTATGGATGCATAAAATACGCCGATCTCAAGTCAAACAGAAAGAACGATTACGTCTTCAGCTTCGACCAGATGCTGGATATCAGAGGAAATACGGCCGCTTATTTATTGTACCAGTTGACGCGAATCCGATCAGTTAATAGAAAAGTCGAAGGAAAAATTACTGATGAAGAGATCAGCAAGATCGCCACCAGTGGTCAGTTTGATCTAGCCGATCCAAGAGAGTTCAAGCTAGCGAAGACGATCCTGAGGTTCCACGAAATCCTGTCGCAGGCTCAGCGCGATCTTCTGATCCACCCGATATGTGAATGGATGTACGACCTGTCAAATGCCTTCTCGCAGTTTTACGACAAGTGCTATATTATCGAAAAGAAAGATGGGAAGGAAGAAATCAAAGTCGGACGACTTATTCTGGCAAGTGCTACTGCGAGTGTTATGGAAGCTGCCTTTAAAATTCTTGGTATCAGAACGCTTCACAAGATGTAAAATACTTCTGAGCTGCATCTTGCAACTCAGGAAACTTGCCAATCTAGGAAAATTTCTGTTTAGCAAACAAAACTTGAATAAACTTTGTTCGTGGTTATCACTGCTATAACTTATCAGTACATAGCTTCTTGTTCATTAGAATGATTGGACTTCGTTTGGCCGCCGCAAGATGCCCTCTTCGAGCTGCTACTCGAGTTAATTCAATACTTTTTATATAAATATCTAAAACGTATACAAATAGGCACCAACGCTGTCATCTCCTCGTTCTCTTCTCGCACGACAAACTGTTAATGTAGGCTCTTTTTTATATATTTTAAAATCTTAAAAATGTAGACCATCGCTCAAAGATCCTGGGGTGGTGGAACCGTCGGTGTTTCCAAGCTTATCATTCTCTTTGGATCCCTCGGCGGCATGGCTGCTTTCATGACTCTCTGCTTTACGACTATCGGTGATCTTATGATGTGGGTTATCCCAGCTCTTGCTCTCTTCTGTGGATACTTTTTATATGGAGATGCCAATATTTACAGACACGAGCAGATCGGAGAAGCGATCTTCCAGGACATTCACGTCCTCTTCACTCTCTCCTTCCTCATCGTCGTCTATGTCTACTACTAAATCATGATTTGTAAACAAACTATTTATTTTGCAAGAGTCCCTTCGAATTAAGACATATTCTGTTGAGCCTTCATTATTTGTATTTTTTACAGAATGAATATGTCGTCGAGTGACATGTCAGCTCTCATGATGCAACACTCACAAAAATTAAAGGAAGAGCTAAAAGTGATCATTCAAACGCTGAAAGTGTCGCTCCGCCAAGTTCAAACATTTCGAACGACAGTCGACGATGTATTTCAATTTCTTAGCAACGGATATGCGGACGATGGGTCTGACACTGTTGAGTCTCATCAATTACGTTTTCAGCAGAAATTCATAAAAGAGTAATAAATCAACATCTTGATTTCTTTTTTATCAGTAATCAGTTTAGAGAGAGTTTTAACAGAGTTCGAAGAATTCAAAAGTATATGTCTATCACTGCCAAATAATATTCCAAACACTACTCCACCGTTGAGCAATTTGGCTCAACTTGCACAAGATCCTGACCCGACCAAAGCTGCCCTTTTTCATCAGTTACAGCACAATCACGTTTGGTGGGAAAGACTTCAAAGTACTATATTTTATATAGATATTATATAAATCATTTTTTTTGACCTCATTATTTATTAAAAATAGGTATGAGTGCGGATCAACACTCCTACCTCGCGCGTAACAATATGAAGCGTTCATCTTATCCGAAGAGTCATCCACAGAGCAAAATCCAGCGACCAGCGAACAAAGGCTATCATAATAATCCTGAGTTTATCAATGTCGTCATGCAGCAAGTTATAAAAGTCTTCGTTCCTGATCTCAAAATGAACATAAGTCCAATTTCCGGAAGTTCGCGCGTTCTTCAGGTACAAAACAGACCGGCAAAGCTAAAGATGCAAGAGAATGAAATCTATGAATAGCTCGATAATCTTGTCGCCTTATCGCACCTCGCAGGGTTTTATCACAAGTGCAAATCACCAAATAAGGACATATGTTGCAGCGCTCGCCTAAAAGAGGCAACTGACGCTAGTTCACACCAAGCAAGGGGTATAAAAGCAAAAAGCTGTACGTTTGAAAGTACCAATTTACCCAGTTGGACATTTTGAAATAGTTTTAAACTTTTTCTCAAAATTTAAACATGATGATGCACGATTCCGAAGAGGAGGAGGAGCAGACCGCTCTTGTCTGTGACAACGGTAAGAACATATGTACAGTTTTTGATAGAGAATTTTTAAAATCGATATTTTTATTTTAAAAGTAAAGAACGGCTATTAATTATTTTTCAGGATCTGGTCTCGTCAAGGCCGGTTTCGCTGGTGACGATGCTCCTCGAGCTGTCTACCCCTCAATCGTCGGCCGACCCCGACATCAGGGTGTCATGGTCGGTATGGGTTCCAAGGACTCCTACGTCGGAGACGAGGCCCAGTCCAAGCGAGGTATCCTCACCCTCAAGTACCCTATCGAGCACGGTATCATCACCAACTGGGACGATATGGAGAAGATCTGGCACCACACCTTCTACAACGAGCTCCGAGTTGCCCCAGAAGAGCACCCCACCCTCCTCACTGAGGCTCCCCTCAACCCCAAGGCCAACCGAGAGAAGATGACCCAGATCATGTTCGAGACATTCAACGTCCCCGCCATGTACGTCTGCATCCAGGCTGTCCTCTCCCTCTACGCCTCTGGCCGAACCACCGGTATTGTCCTCGACGCTGGTGACGGTGTTTCCCACAACGTCCCCGTCTACGAAGGTTACGCTCTTCCCCACGCCATCATGCGACTTGATCTTGCCGGCCGAGATCTTACTGACTACCTCATGAAGATCCTCACTGAGCGAGGTTACTCCTTCGTCACCACCGCCGAGCGAGAAATCGTCCGAGACATCA
>Ga0115008_10002055_pt1 | contig 16673 bp, 19 predicted proteins | sample FraStrMetagenome_FD_87164 | JGI IMG/M metagenome (GOLD analysis project Ga0115008, IMG submission 87164) | Marine eukaryotic phytoplankton communities from Arctic Ocean - Fram Strait ARC3M Metagenome | ecosystem: Environmental > Aquatic > Marine > Oceanic | place: Fram Strait | collected...
AAATTTCTCTCGGAAAATTTCTAAGTGTTTTGGGTACGGCGTACCCAAATTTTGGGCTTGGCGTACCCAATTTTGGGTACGGCGTACCCAAAATGACTTTGGGTACGTCAGCGCCCGCTGACCGGCCCATTCATCAACCCTTTCAAGACAAATTAAAGTATCTACAAAAATATCGCCTGATGATTACGATTCATGTATTTGCTCTGTGTTATTTGCCTTGCTTCTCGTCCTCAAATATCTCAGTTCGTAGTGTTCCTTCGAAGTCGTTTTTACCGTTTGAAAGCGGCGGATTACTAGTCAAACAGAAAAAGAGGATGAAAAATGGAAAATTACGAGAACACGACAGTTGGCGATCTTCTCGGCATGGATACGGAGGAGCTCTTACAAGCCATAGGGAAAGGTTCAAGCCCTTTATTTGATTTTTTGATGCAACTTTTGAGAAAAAGAAAAATTGCTAGAATGGCAAAAGTAAGAGATTACCAAGAAATTGATTACAGAGGTAAAAAATTAGAGGAGAATCTTCTCCTCGATGGAACTCAACGATGGAATACATCAATAATTTGGAGTCGACAGAAATCTACGACAACAATACTGCTTCAGAAATTGACGCGTACGACAAGTACTTTACCTGCTCAAACAGCGTCGATTCTGAAAATGGCCGCGTTCCAGGTTACTCGTACGCTGTTTTTCTCAAATGGATGATGATTCCTTGCGCCTTTATCTACCTATTCTTCCTCTTCAACACTGTCCGCGTTCGTCTTTGGCCAAAGGTGCTCTACGGCCGACCAGGAATGCCGGAAACTCTGGACACGCTTCACTCCGAAAATACAAGAATCCACCGAATAATCAAAATTGCTATTTTCATGGTGATGGCAGATACAACTTGCCGTATGTCAGTCGACCCACGGTCGATCTTCGTACCAAGCTTCTCTGGACTACCCGACCCTCAAGAGATGAACTACACACTTTTGCGTTTATATATTATGGCATTCTACAGCTTTTTATACGCTCCACTTGTTATGTCAGTTCCACGCTTCGATTTTATTGGATTCTCTTTTGGCTCTGCTTACACGTACACATTCCTCGCCAACATGATCGTCCGCGACATTGACTGTTTTTCGAGCACTGTAGTCCTTGAATACATAGTTCTGCAGTATATTGGATGGCTGATCTTATGTTTGACGCAAAGCTACGCCAATTTGGTGTTCTGGTTCAACTGCTTTGAAAGTAGAGTAGAAAGAAGACTCTCTTGGCTGAGCATTTCATCGGTACATTCCGAAATAAGAAAGAATCATGGAATTATAGCTTGGTTCAAAGGCAAGGTGGACAACTGGACGATGAAGGCAAAAGCGACTTTTGTCGGTAGATTTCAAGACAGCTACGATTATAAATATGTCCAGAGCTTGTTGAAGAAGCCAAGCGATGACGATTACTCTCCATCGTCTTGCTGTTGCAAGTACTGGTGCTGCTGCTGCGCCGATTGGTGGCGTCGAAAAGTATACGACGGTCAAAGCTTTTTCCGATTTCACAACCGTGTTATTTCGTCAATTATTTGCGGTTATTTTGGGCTTGTAATCATGTTTTTCGCGATCAATCAAACAGTGATTCCTTTCTTGAATGAAATAAGTCAGAGCTCAGAAAATATGTACGCAGTCGCAGTTACCTTGGCGAGTTTTATAGAACCACAAAGTATTTTTAATGAAACTGCGATGAGAATGTACGTCGACTGCGCTGATCAGTATATAAAAGCATTTAACTGTAAGTGGTTCAAATTTCCAATTTCGATAAAAACGGCCTAGACTCGTTCACTGCGTCATCTGCACTAGCTACGGCATTTACTTGGTGGTCGACATGGAGTTTCTTGAACAACCACAAAAGACAGTTTCTTGCGCTGAGACAAGGAAAATTAAAGATTCCAGAAGACTGCACTCCCCAACTACAACTTACTGGTGCCTTTAAATTATAAAAATTTAATTTTAATTTATACACTCAGGCTCGCTAAAATTCCAAGCTTACCAAGCGGCTTACATAACCTGGGGATACGCAGTTCAACTTTTTGCCTTTTGGCTGATCATGATTTTGATCGCATGGATTGTTTGGATTCCGATAACTTTCCCCATCCCTCCAATAAGAGATTTCTGGACGTACATTCTTTACGAGTACATTCCCAGCTTCTTCTGGATTTTTGTCGTTCTCATTCTTCAGTGGATCCTTGCGAGATATATCGTTTTGCAAAATCCAGAAGTCGACAGTTCTATTGACAACAGAAGGGTCTACAATATTTCCTCATATTTGTTTTACTTCAATGTAAGTATAAAATACTTTTTTTACTTTTCTAATACTTTTTTGTAGAACATGTTTATCGGGTGGAGCTCATTGTTGCTTCGACTTGGATATGGAATTCTGTTCGGTCTGTTAGCAATACAGCGGATGGACGTACCTTCACTACCTAGTCATACAGAAGCGTGGGATGCAGCTTACAGGGCATATCTTGGCTATCTCGCGATGGACATGCTCCATACAAATGCAGTTTTGAAGTGTTTTCTTGTTATTATTCAGTCAGGTAAGAACAATGTATGTAAATATGAGGATTTCATGACTCTAAGAATCGAAAAAGACAAAGAACCCAGCCAGCAGAGCAGCGCGGATACGATGGCATCTCGCATATTCCCTCATTTGCAACGAAGAGCTGAGGCTTACAAGAGCGCATGCAAAACGCTTGCTTCTGAAAAGACTCCTCCTTGACCAAAATATCCTCGAGGAAGAAATGAAAGCTGAAAAGTCAAGGATCAACAAGCTAGTTAGAAAAGTTAGAGGCGACTCAAAGGTGATTCCAATTTCGAAAAATATAGAAGATGGAATCATGGATGAAATTTCGTCAGTCATCTCAAGGTATGTATGTGACAAAATTCCGAGTAAAAATATTAAGAAACTCCTCCAAATATACACCACGCGAAACAAAGTCTCTGAAAGTCCAGTCCCAAAGCTCGCTTGCACTACCAAATGATTTCACAAACCTTCGGATGAGAACATCCCAAAGCGAATCTGTCCAGTCAATGGAGGAGAGCTATCTGTAGATCTCATTTCTTCACAAATATGAATAAAAAGGCTAAATTTGTACACAGATAAAGAGTTTATTTTGAAACGAGGTTTCATAAGAACGAAGTGATGAATTTCGATAAATCTCTAGAATTAGAGGTTGTTTTCAAAATTGCAAGTCACTTTCCAAATAATCGTGAAAAAGAGAACACAAAATGGAACCGCGCAAATTATGTCAACTGCAGTTGAATCAGTTCCGCTCACAGAAACAGTACGATGAGCAGATGCTCAAGCACAACGAGCTGGCAGACGAGGCAATTGTCAGGGAGAAGAAGCTAAATGCGACTGAAAACGAACTGAAGGAAGCTACTGCAAATAAAGATAATTTAATGAAAGAAATAGAAAATCAATGTAGGTTTTTGCGAGTTTCTTTTAATAACTTTTAATTTCAGTTGAAGAAGCAACAGAAGTCATCAAACAAGCCGACAGCGAGCTGAACATTCAGTTGGATCTCAAAAAAATTGACCTGCGCGAGAAAGAAAATCTTTATCAGGATATAATTTCAAAGAAACATTCGGAATTGACAAAATTCAAGAAGAATCTCAATCCAGTGAAAGATCTGATTAAAAGAAAAAAGGATGAAGTAGCTCGACAAGTGGAAAGAAATGACACGCTCTTCTCCGACTTTGAGAGAGAACTAAAAGCAAAAAATACAAAACTCAGCCAGGTAAACTCAAAACTCACAAATAAATCTTACTTTAAATCAAAAGGTTGAAGAATCCATTCAAGACATCATAAAGGATCGTGCTCAAGTAGAGACGCATATTAACGACAAGATCGATGAAAAAGAAAATGCTGCGAAGTCAATAACTTCCATAAAAAGAAATCTCGAGACAGTTCTTGAAGAACAATCAAAAGCACAGGACGAAGAACTCGTTGGACATCAGGAAACCCTAAAAAGCGTGAATGAGAAGATCTCTGGAATCGAAGCTGAAACCAAAAACGTAAATTGATCTGGAAGCTTAATTTTACTTACATAAATTATTTCAGATTCAATATGCGATGGAAGTGGCTCATAAGGCCGCAGTTGCCGAAGAAGAAAGACTTAACGAAAATCATGTGAAAATTCTAGCTGAGAACGAATTGATCACAGCTGTCGTCGAAGATGAAATCAAGGAAAAGGAGGAATATATTGAGGAGAAAGATAAAATTATTGAACAGATCATGGATAAAATCACCAAACAAGTTGAAGAGAAAGTACAAGAAGAAACTGGAATCCAAGAGCGCAAAGAGTAAGTCTTTTACTCTAACGAAATCGTAATCGTTGATTGTTTAGAAAACTGGAAGGGATGAAAGAAGAGAAGGAAAATATCAACCAAACTATCAATAAACTAGAAGCAGAAATCCAAGAAACGCAACGCAAAGAGCATATTCTAGCGCAACAAAGAAGCCAAATCAAGGAGGACATAAAAGCTGTAAACAACGAAATTTTCGCGATCGAGGGCCACAACCGACCGCTGAGGGCAAAGCTGAATGAAATGGAAGAGCTTCTCGACGTGCGACAAAATGACCCGATCTTTGACGAGCTCTCAGCGAAGGTGAAAGAACTTTCCAAGCGAGAAGTGGAAATCAGAAAGATCAGGGAAAAGATCAAGACTTTTAGAAAAGAAGCAGCTGCAAAAGAAAACAAGCTTGTCGAGGCATCGAAGGAAAATCATCAGCTGATCGAGGCAAAGGAGCAAAAAGATAAAAAGCTAGAAGCTCTTCGAGAAAAGAGGAAGAATTTGCTGTTGGAGAAAAAGAAAAAAGAGGATGAACTTGAAGAGAGCAGGCTTCATTTGGAAACGACGGTTCTAAAAACTGTCGAGATCAGAACTGAGGAGCTGAAAATCAAGGAAGAGATCTCCATTTTGGAAGCAAAACTTTCAGATTTCATCGGAAGAGGTATGTTTTTTTCATAAATCAGTTAAGTAAATAGTATGTTTTAAGGCATAACCGACCAAAAATTAACTGAGAAGCGAGTTCGTTTCGCTGACGAAGCACAAAAACTGCAAGAAGCCAAGGACGAAGTAGAAAATCTAAAGCTTGACAAAGAAAATAAAGCACAAGAGCTAGAAGACCTCTTAGCTGAAGAAGAAAATCTAAAGCAGAAGAAAGCTGAAATGGCAGAAAAGATTTCAAATATAAAGCAAAACAACGAAAAGAAAGAGAATCGCCGCGCATCAGTGCTGAAAATAAAAGGGGAGCAAGAGTCCAAACAAGAAATCTACAAGAAGCTTCAGGCAAAGAAAGCTTTACTCGAGGAGAAAATTCAGCGACAGCGTGAAGAACGAGAAAAATCCCTTGACGAGCTCAGCGTTGGCCTCAATCAGCGAAAGCATGAGCTCGAGAAACGAGATTCTGAGCTTTCTCAAAAGCTGAAAGAAGAACTGCCTCCTCCAGAAGATGATGTTTCGGCCACGCCAGAACAACTTCTGGCATACATGGAAGCAGACGCCGCGGAAGCAGAGCTGCACCTGAAGTCGTTGCGAGAAGAGACAAAACTCGCACGAGACTATATCAAGGAGCACGATACTGAAGCAAATGCAAATGTCGATGAGTTGAATGAAACGCTTGTCAGGCGAACCAAAGCAAAGAAAAATTACGACGAGAGAAAAAAGAAGCAGAAGATAGAGAAACACGAAATCAAGGAGGAGAAACGGAAGCCAATAATAGCTAATCCAGACTCAGATTGCAGCTGGAATGCTCCTCCAGAGCTAGAGAAGAAAAAGAAACCTTCGAAAATTCCGAGATTGGTTGAAAGTCCGCCGAAAGCTCAGATCGTCACTGATTTAAAAAAGCCTGCTCTCTCAGTCGCTTCTACGATGATGTCCATCCCAGAGTCGTTCAAAAAGCCAAGAACCTTTCATGAGAAAATTGATGTGATGCAGGACGAAACTTTCGGATCAGAATCCGGAGGTTCAAAATACATGACGCCGAGATCAAGCACGAAGTCTGCCACCAGAAGACGTCCTCAGATTATCAAAGGCGCCGCGAAACGAAAAGAAGAAACTTTTAGCGACGACATTTTCGACTTTTAGTATCGACAAATGTTTCTATTATTTTTACTGCCCTTATCGACTTTTTAATACTCATAAACAAAACTGATTTAGTGTGATTGATTATTTATTCAATAAAATATACAGATAAAAAATATCTCGAACTGTTCTCAGTTGAGACGAATCAGTAGAACAAGAAGTTGTTTTTATACAAGAAGGGTTACTTTGAAACTTGCCTATTTGAGATATCTCAAACAAGCAACAGTCTACTTGGTGGTTGTTAAAAGAAAAGCATTAACTAAAAAGCAAATAATTATAATCGCGATTTTACAAAGGGCATGTTCCGATTGGTTTCGTGCTGCCGTCTTTACAGCATTCCTGGCGTTCTGGATTGAAAAGATTCACCTGCAGTCCTCTGCCGCAACAGTTCTTCACGACTGGCTCTTTATTGCCAACTTGTGGCCGCGGAGAGATAATGGGCGTGGTTGGCTTGCCCATTCTCATGTCAGGTCCTTCAATATGCTGACATTGAGCAGCGCGGTCGAACCCTCCACGTTGCGTATATTTTTCGCTCCACGTATCTTTTACTTCGGCAATTTCTTTCACAAAATCAGTGTCACATTCGCATAAATCTCGTCCACATCCGGTGTCGTTTTCAGCTAGAAAAATTTTTGATTCTTTTCAATTTTTATTAACTTACAGCAAGAGCCATATAGACTGTATGGACTCTGCGAGGGACAGTCATGGTACGTCTTGTGGATGCATTTGTAGCAGTTGATGAGCTTCTGACAGACTTTGTCAATGGCATCAACGGGCTTGCCCTTGCCGATGTTATCGTGCCATTGGAAATCTTTGTGATATAGCTCGCTGAAAATATCAGATATATATTTATGGCCAGGAGAAAATTGCAAACCTTGGAAGACAGTAGCATCCGTAGTATTTGAGCTTTCCGCTATCTTGAAATCCTGCTTGCTCAATCATGGCGTTTAGTGCCAAAGACTTGCCAACGGCCTTGTACTTTATCTTCATCTCATGATCCTGAATGGAATTATTCATTTATGTTTTTAGAAGGGAACTTACAGCAGACGGATGCTCAAAGAAGCCGGTCTGCTTTTGCCAGTTTCCGATTTGTCCAAAAAGGCTTATTCCTATTTTCTCGTCTGAAAGCTTGAACAGGTTCTTCGAAAGAACAGCAATGCTTGTCTGAGGGTGCGAAAAAGTTGACTTTGGAGCATCCGGGTCGACGATTACTGCGTGATTACGAAAAGCAGCTTTCAGCTCGATTTGATCACTTATCACTGACGGAACTGTAGTCGAAACCATATCTGGTGAACTCGAAACTGTATCATTATCATGACTATCATCAGTTCTGGATAAAGCTAGAAATTTTGATAACGATTTTTCATTTTATCTCTTTCGAAGGCAATCTCTTTTATACCAACTCACCAAAAACAAAAGGCAGCACGCGCATTTTTAAATAAAATGGGACTGAAAATATAATATAAAAAACCCTTCTGAAAATTGTTCTCCCGCAAAAAGCTTTTATTGCGCTACTTGCTTTATCTTACAATGTTAAACATAGTCCACGTTCTTGAGATGTAGCGCTTCTTTTTAGCAGACCACGTTCAATTGATATCATCAATTGACATCCTAATTATATTCAGCAATTAAACTTTTGTGCCAACACATCCGTTAGAAAGCCGTTTTTATTCTGGAATAATCGAAATTGGTTTTGAAGTTGTACTTTAAGTACATGTAAATAAAATTCAGCAGCTTCAATATTAACTTATCGCATAAATTCAAACTCACGATCTGAAGAGCAAACTAATCCGACCTTTACAAGACATTCCGCTTGCTCAGAATTAGTTTTGCTAAAATGCGGAAATGTCTCGAGTACATTTTGATACTTTTTGGAGCATGCTCGATTTCAGTTGGAATAAGCATGGGAGTTCTGTACGGGTCCTATGATGATGCTCTGCCAGAGAAAGTATGGGACATTATAGAGGCTACTCTCCCCACCACAACTTCTACAGATAAGCCAACTTCTACAGATGTTCCAGGAAGTACAGAGAGTTCAACCACGGCAACTAGCACGGATAGTACAATTACTCAAACTTCTGCAACTACAGGAATGATTTTTATATCTTAATTCTGTATCACCTTCTTTTAAAATAATCAAGCTATAATCCTATAAAAGAATCAACTTCACCAGACGGAAAACAATACTACAACGTTGACTTTGGCGACTTTGGAACGATTCGTGGCTACTTGAATCCTGACTATCCTGAAGCGGTCGTCATGCGTGGCATTCCATTTATGAAGCCTCCTGTCGATGAACTTCGCTGGAAAGCGCCCATCATCGAGCGCAGCTCCGAAGGCTATCCAAGGTCACAAATTTTAAACGGCGAGCGAGTTTACCTTGCTGAAGATGCCACGCCATCTTGTCCAAATGCTTTTAATACGAACGAAGATATAACTGAAGATTGCACTTATCTCGACATATTTGTCCCACGAAAAGCAATCGAAAATAAGGAAAAACTTAAGATCTTCCTTTACTTCCATGGCGGTGCATTTTTGGGAGGATATAACAGAGTTATTTCGCCGAATAAGGGTTCAATCATCGCCCTTGAGCAAAATATCGTCGTTGTCTCAGCAAATTACCGCTTAGGAGCTTTTGGATTTCTTTTCTCGAATCTATTGGATGATCAAATCGACAAAGAATTCGGACTTGAGTACTACGATGGAAAAGTCACTTCGGGAAATCAAGGCTTGATGGACCAGCAGATGGCTATGATTTGGACTGGCGAGTTCTCAAAAGTGCGTTTTTGCGAAGATTCTGTAATATCTTAATTTCTAGTATTTTGCCGGTGATAAAGACGATATAACAATCGGAGGAATGAGCGCAGGCGGACAAAGCGTACATGCTCACCTTGTTATGCCAAGCAGGTAAGTTCAGTCTTTATCCGTTGATAAAGTTCATGTATCTTCCATCAAATTTATTGTCTATTTGCGTATTCCAAATAATACTGTCATTTCAGCGAAAAATTATTCCACAAGGCAATCGCCTTTTCAGGCCCGAACGGAATTCCATACTATAACGATACCGAGGGCGAAGACATTCTGCAAGGAATCGCTCAACTGACCGAGTGCTGCGAAGCACCAGAAGGCCTTGAAGGTTTGGATAGCATCATTCCCCAATGTGCCGGACCAACGACTCCGGCAATTCTGGAATGTATGATGGCAAAGTCGACTGTTGACATAAACACGGCTGCATGGAGGCTGAGGCAAGCGGCTCCGATCGGCAATTTTGACCGTCTTACAATGATCGCAGAGCCCTACGCACCGATCATCAATACAGGAATGCTCAGAGAAGAGCCATACTACTACTTTCAAAATGGCGAGCTCCACGATAAACCAACCATTATCGACGTTGCTGACAATGAAGGTTACGGATTCGTCGAGCCCGTGCTTAACGGATTGATATGCCCCGAGTCTGTACCAGCAGAACAGCATGTCTGCGAAGAAAGCTGGGATGCATTCCTTGGTTGGCTTTTGAAGGACAATTTTGAGGCTGTCAAAGAAGCAGACTTTTACAATTGCCCCGAAGACGGCTCAGAATGTCTTGACAAAGCTGATGAATTCCTCACTGACTTCACTTGGTACTGTAATGCTAGACGCTGTCTCGAAGATGGATACCCCGCACAGTCAACTGGCAATAGAAGGTTTCAAATCTTTTGATGATATAGAAAAAAACTAGTTGTTTTATAGATTCGGTAGAAATACACGCGAAACAGGCATGTACATAGCGCGAGTAAGCCAGCGACTTCCTTGGGATCCGGTTGAAGAAGGAGTCCGTCACGGAGTTGGTGAGCATTGGTACTTCCACGATGCGTTACGTAATGACCCGAAATATGCTGCTGACAAGCCGTTTCAGTACAGTTATGTCCAGTACCTTTCAAATTTCATCCGAACTGGAGATCCAAACAGTAAGAACAAAGAATAAAGCAAAGCAGCTTATCTGATCTAGACTACCTTGGAAATCCCGTGGAGAATGCACATAAAGAACAGGCAAACTGGGACGAGTGGTCTGTAGCTAACCAGTGGCTTGATGTTGGAGCAGAAGGTAGTTAAACTTTCGATAAGCAGCAATTAAACTCTTCTCCAGCATCTCGTGGTTTCCAAATGCAAACATCTGATCCCCGGACTGCGCGCTGCGATTTTCTGGACTCGTTGGATCTGTACATGACTATTTAACATTCTGATAAAAGTTCGCAATAAAACTTTTCTGTATAATTATCAACGTCCGTCACGCCCATAACTTATAAATCTACCAAAACTTGAGAGCCACATTCTTCACATGCCATAATTATGAAAAAGTGGCTGGAGTACTTGTTGATTTTGTTTTTCTCGTGCTTAATTTCAGTCGGGGTTATTACTGGAGTTTTATATGGAGTGTATGACAAGGATGTAGTAGAGAAAATCTATAGCATTGTTGACACCTATACAACGTCAACGACACCCACTGCAGAGACAACAACAACGACAAAGGCAAGCTCTACAACCCAAACGTCAAAAATAACAACAACGACAACATCTACTACTACAACAAGCTCTTCGATAACATCAACTACAAGTCCGAATGAAGACTCTGACTTGTACACAGTGACTTTCGGCACTCTTGGAAAAATTCAGGTAAAAAACATATTCATCAAAAAAAAATACAAATGAACAGGGATACCGGCATGAAATCAACAAGGATATCGCTGTCTTCCGTGCTATTCCGTACGCAAAACCACCAGTTGGAGATTTACGTTGGATGGCACCACAAATAGAGCGGGATCTGACAAGTTATGACCGGTTTGATTCAACTGACGGAATTTACAAAACAAGAGAGGCAGCACAGAGATGCATTCAAGGCTTAACATCCGGAGAACGTCTTACCGAAGACTGCTTGTATCTCGACATTTACGCTCCAATTGACGCTATAGAAAGTGGAAAACAGCTCAGTGTGCTTATCTATTTTCATGGAGGCGCGTTTTTCTTCGGAGCAAATAGTCTTGCTGTGACTCCAGATAAAGGTGCTTTTATTGCTGCAACTCAAGACGTCGTCATCGTATCCGTCAACTACCGACTTGGCGCTTTTGGCTTTCTTTTCTCTGAAGCGTTACAGAGTAAACTCGCCGATGAGCATGGTGTCCAATACAGTGATAGCCCAAGTTCCGGAAATCAAGGTCTCATGGATCAGCAGATGGCGATGATTTGGGTCGCAGAAAATGCAAAATACTTCGGAGGCAATGAGAATGACATCACTATTGGCGGAATGAGTGCAGGCGGTCAAAGCGTACATGCTCACATGGTCATGGAATCGAGCAAAAATCTTTTTCATAAAGCAATTGCTTTTTCTGGGCCTCAAGGACTGCCTTTTTACAACGCCGAAGAAGGAGAATTAATAACGGAAGGGATTGCAAATCTGGTCGAGTGTTGTGAGAAACCAATTCTTGATGTAGCCCCTCCGAAATGTAGGAATCCGATAAACGAGGCAACAGTGGCATGCATGAAAAACAAGACAGCGGCAGAAATCAACGCAGCTGCTTGGAAACTAGAACAGTTCCTTCCTATTGGCAATTTCGACCGACTAACCATGATCGCAGAACCGTACGCACCTGTTGTTAACACGGCGATGCTCGAGGAAATGCCATTTTACTCATTCTCAAGAGGAGAGATCCACGACAAACCGCTGCTAGTTGATGTTTCTGAAAATGAAGGAGCTTTTTTCATCAATTTGATGATGTGGGGAGTCCAATGCGAAGAAGACGTCACCGTCTGCGAGACAAATTGGAACTGGATGCTGGAACATTTGCTCTCAGAAGAAGATCTGAAAACTGTCACAGAAGCAGATTTTTACAACTGTCCAGAAGATCCAGCAGACGAGTGTCTGCCGCAAGCGGACAAGTTCTTGACTGATTTTACGTGGTACTGCAATATGAACAAGTGCATGAAGGATGGATTTCCAGGTAAATTGAAGACGATTTTTAAATCAAAATAAAGTTCTAGTGGCTACAAGAAAATTTCAACGGAGAAATTCTGATATTTTTCTATCTCTTACCACTCAAATTCTTCCTTGGCAAAAAGTGGTCAACCATGGTTCAGCTGAATATTGGTTCTTTTCAAGAATCACGGAGACAAACGACTACGATCAGAAGGATCAAGACTATCAAAAACAGTTTCAGAACTATATCGCGAATTTCATTCGCACTGGGAGTCCAAACGGTCAGTACGGATGTAATCTAAAATTAATTTATCCGAGTAGATAATGAGTCCGGGATGACTCGTTGGGAAAGCTGGCAAGAAAGGAACAAATGGATGGATTCTGGCGACCAGAGTATGACGCTCCGATTTTTTTTATAATTAAATTATTTTAGATACGTTTAAATTTGCAATGCAGGAAGCAGATCCACGTGATCCTCGATGCAGTCTTCTTGACGACCTCGATCTGTACATGACAATTTAGAAAGATCTATTTTGAAGCGACTGTAAATAAACTATTTCGATTGGATTTCAACTTGAACTTCAAAAGTCTTATCCATTCTTTGATCGATTTATTGCACGTTTGGAGAGTTGTATGCTCAAGAGTGAACTTCAAAGAACGTTCTCGATGCTATTTTAAATTTAATTCATGCATTCCACTTTTTCTGATGTCAGATGATGTAAAGGCTTGACTCAAGCTTGGATGAAAAATTGATATATTCCTGTTCCTGAAAGATAAATATTGAATAAAGCTCTCTTCGCAAGTTTAGAAAGCAGAGGAAAAACGTTGCTAGGGACAAAGGGGTAAGTACCACTTGAATAAATTCTCACCTCGTTCAAGATCATGGAATCAAGGAAGACTTCTCCTACAATAGGACTTATTGATCGAATTAGTCTGGCATGGTAGTGATAATACTGACGAAGATGTTAATTAAAGACAATGACAATTTATTGATTCTGGGTAAACATAATTACATTATGTTTTTTGACTCAGAGCAGGTAGTCAAGCTTCCGGAAGCGCGTTGTCATCAGCGCGCTTGCGATAGGGGTGCCCAGTTGTGGCAACGCAATTAAGACCTGCCCCAGGGCGCGAGTTTTGGGTAGCGAACGTGTCTCCAATTGAAAGTGGAATTGATTGACGCGCCGCCCGCGTTTTAATTTGCCCGCTGGCGTGGGCGCACGCCAATGTGCCCGGATATTCAGATCGTGTTTGAATATTTATTATTCAAAGGCTGCCTCACAGCTCTAGCTTTAGAATGCACTCGCCCCGGGCCGTCTCAGACAGAAACTAATCAATACCATCCCAAGATAATTCTAGAATAACGTCGACACAACAAACAATAATAAGTAGAAGAGCAGAGAATTTGTCGAAGAAGAAGAAAGAGAAGTTTTCCGAAAAATGGCCGACATTGATTTGAGAAAGCAGCGCTTGGAGCAGTCCGAGCAGCAGCTTCAGGTTCGTTTTTTTTATTTATAATTATACATATTATTTTATTTGACAAATTTTTCAAAGATATTCTCATCAAATGGAAATTTTATATTTTTGAACCTTTATCTGAAAAATTCTGAATAAAATATATTTTCAGGCCAAAATGGACCGTCGGAGGCAGAAAGGGATGGGTGGATTCCACTCGGGTGGTCGACCGATGTCCGCTGCCGGTCGCCGTCGACCCCAAACAGCAGATCGAACGATGACCCCAGTCAGCATGCCTGGACAAGCCGAAGGGACGCAGTTGCGATAATAAATCCCCTTGTTTTTTTTATAACATTGCATAATCGTTGAAAATTCCGACTCAGCGAAAGCTCGTTCGATTATTTATTTGATCAGATTTGAGCAAACATGATTCTGTAGGAAATTCTCGCAACCGGTAAAAGTGACAGCGTCGAATGCCTTCAGCAATCCGGCATTCGATGAGCCGGAAGTAATCGAAGTTATTTCAAATGGAGCCGATATCAAGCCGACCTCGCGCGGTAGCTCCGCAAAAACGAAAAAGGAGGAACACCAGTTCGACGAGCCGCCAGCCGTTGATCGCCTTGTAATTTCTCCCAGCGAAGAAGTCGAGGAGATTCCTGTTCCTGAGCCAAAACCGCAGAAGAAGAAAAAGAAGCGCGTACCCAAACCCGAACCAATTCCGCAGCCAGACGAGCCCGAAATCAACGTCCCAACGGTTGAAACTCAATCAGCGCCTGTCAGTAGGCCGAAGCTAGAAAGGGACGATACGATCTTGTTCAAGGGCGATGAGTTCTATGAAGACCAGCAAAAAGCTCTGAACATCGACAGACCAGACTACTTGAATGAACAAGACGTTTCCAGATCAGATGAGTTCTTGGCACCCGTCCAACCTGAGGAACGGATAAATCTGACACTTTTTTTAGATAGTTTGTTCGAACTCAATTTAAATCTTTTTGTTTTCGATAATAAAGAAAAGGAAATATAAAAATTTCTTTGCTGAAAATATTAATTTTATCAAAATTTTTATCAAAAAATGCTGAAAAACTAAGAATTTATCCATAAACAAGGGTGGCCCCGTCGATTTCCGTCCTGAATCCCGCATGTCGATCATGACTACCACACCGCCCAGCACGATCGACGACATCGACGATTTCGTCTTTCGCCCAGCACCCCAGGACGAGCAAATAAAGGTGAGAAAATTCTAAGGTCATAAAAACGTGCTGAAAATTTAAACAAAAGCAGTTTCTTTTCAAATATCGCGATTGTCTTACCTTCGATCAATGAGGCCATTCATTCTTTAGTTCGGGAAGTCTTGGAAGTATAAACAAGACAATGTCGCAATACCATAACATTTCGTTCTAGTGTCGAATCAGTCGCGACCGAAAAGGAATCGACAACCGTGCCTATCCTGTTTACTACCTTCATCTGGAACGAGAAGGACAAAAAAAGGTTTTTATAAACGATAAAGCCCCTTTTACAAAAGATTGAAGGTATTTCTTCTCGCCGGACGAAAGCGAAAGAAGACCAAAACTTCTGCTTATTTAATTTCCACTGATCCAACGGAGCTGACGAAAAAGTCAGAGAGCTTTGTCGCTAAAGTCAGAAGTAACATGATGGGTACTAGGTATCAACGTGGCGTTTTATGCAGCTCTTAATAAATAAATTAAGATTCACGAGTTACGACAATGGAAATGCCTACTCTGATCCCGGAGCTCTCGTCGATCCATCTGCCCTGAGGCGAGAGCTTGTTTCAATCGCCTACGAGACAAACGTTCTCGGATTCAAAGGTACAGTTTTATTTTCTAACGTTTATTAAAATATATGCAAATAATAATCCAGAAAAAACAGATAAACACACTTTCTGAGTTTTGAAAACAAGGAAGAGTATCAAAGAATACTCTATTTTTTCTCGATAAACCAAAATTGTCTCAAAAAATATTTTTTTGTTTTTCTCGTAAAAAGTCATAATTTTTCAGAAATTGCATAAATTGCTTATTTTTGAAAAGTAACTCGTCTTTTAAGGTCCTCGCAAGATGACAATTGTTATCCCTGGCATGGATTTAGATTGTGAGCGGCTTGAATGTCAACCGACAAATGGTACGTAAACACAGTTTACATTCGTAGACAAGCCTGTTTTAAGAGAAAGAAACGCTGACTTCGAAGTACGACTCAAAAACAAAAGACAACATCACCGTTTTGCAGAACAAGTCTCCTGTCTGGAACGAGGACTCTCAGGTTTTTTTTCGATCAGCCATATATTGAATAACTGATGATTTTAGAGCTACGTGCTGAATTTTCACGGTCGTGTAACGCAAGCATCGGTGAAGAACTTCCAAATAATTCATGAAAAGGAGCCCGAATATATTGTGATGCAGTTCGGACGCGTCGATGAGGTACAGTAGTAGTTAATCTCGCAATTAGTAAAACCGCTTGTTCAGGACGTCTTCACGATGGACTACCGCTACCCACTCTGTGCAATCCAAGCCTTCTCCATTGCCCTGTCGAGCTTCGACAACAAGCTCGCCTGCGAGTAATTTAAAATATCTCTTTCTGATTCTTCTTCTATAATTTTCTACTTGTCGAAAAGCTTATTGTGTATTAACAGAGCTTTCTATTTTTGCTACTAAGAAAATAAATTCTTCAATTTTTTATATTGCGCTTTTTTATATCGATAAGGATTCCATGGTTTAACGTTTTGTTAATTTTGTTTGTGAATTTTTATTGTTGGCGGATAGCTAAGTTCATTTCGATTTGGATCGGTCGAGGCCAACAACTGAAATATTTGATCGCATCAAAAACAGACTTGCTCAAATCTAGCAACGGGTCCAGCATACACGGCGAGAAATATTAAAACTGAGAGATGCCGAGTAAACACGATAATTTCGTCAGAGAACCAATTGGTAGGATAAAAGCTGGAATGACAGTGTAGTAATTGCTATTTATTAGACGAGAAAGAAGTATGTGAGCTGCCAGGAGTTGGCAAAGTGGCGCAGAATCGTCTCGCCGAGCTTGGATTTGCAAAATGTTACCAGGTTCGAATTTTTAGTTGATTGCTTTTTACTAAGTTTTTATAGCTCCTTGGCAAATACATGGGCGAGACAGAGCAGAAATTTGAG
>Ga0115008_10002057_pt1 | contig 16667 bp, 13 predicted proteins | sample FraStrMetagenome_FD_87164 | JGI IMG/M metagenome (GOLD analysis project Ga0115008, IMG submission 87164) | Marine eukaryotic phytoplankton communities from Arctic Ocean - Fram Strait ARC3M Metagenome | ecosystem: Environmental > Aquatic > Marine > Oceanic | place: Fram Strait | collected...
GCCATAGCGTTCCCTGTCGTGGTCGTGGCTTGTCTATACGTGTGCATTTTCCGCATGGATAGAAATAGAGAACGGTGAGGTTAAATCAAATCGAATTATTTATAGGCCACACAACTCAACGAAATGGGCAGCTCTATAACGCCACCCATCCACATTGAATATTTCTCTGACAGGGGCGGCGACTACACCATCACACATACCGACGACAAGTGGACGTTTAGATGGGGCAACGTCCAAAAAGGCGTTGAGGTAGATGTTTTTCAACAGGAAAATCTTATCGCGGGCCATCTTGTTCGCAATAATTTGTCAAAAAAAAATAAAAAACATTTTGACGCGGAACACGACGGGTATTTGGACGTTCTTATTGCGAATGAGACAGTAGAACTTAAAAATGTGTTTCTGAGGAAACGAGGAATATGCAAACAGTCTGTAAACAAAGTTCTATTTGCCACGATGCGAATATACGCGCGCGAATTAAGACAGTGTATACGCTCGGGCGTCGTGGTAATATCCTCGGAGCACGCAAAGGCAGCATACCATTGTTACAAGAAAGCGTTTAAACTGAACGGGTTTTCTACTGAGACACTGGAACCACCGTCAAAAATAATATTTGATTACACAGTCGTTTTTACAAGAGACGTGTATCAAGAGCCAAAATTAAAGTTTTAGATTATTCACTTTCACTAGATATGGTATTAAATCCTACTTCAAAATATATTTCATATAACGTTTTGGCGCCCACTTTGTATACGGCTTGTTTCGCTCCGTGTGGTACGTCTATGGGCTCAAAACTCGAGAAACGCAAACAGTCCATGCTGTCAGGAACGTTTGAACGGACACATTTTGATTTCAACGTGATGGCGGGCACCGGCCGCTCTATAGACATTATCTCTTGTATATTGGCCATCGTTTCGGGCGAATGCTTGGTAGACGCTTTAAAACGGTACTGTCCACGTGCCCAATCATAAATATTGACCCCGTACTTGTTTCCGGTGACGTAGGTAAAATCTAGAACGCCGTGCTCTGCGAACACGTCTGTCATACACGCAATCGCGTACTTGAAAAACGTCGACCGGTGTCGTAACATCAACGAAAAATCGGGCGTCGATAAATAATTCAAATTCTCGTGCGCTTGCAGTATTTCACTCTTTTTTTTGTTGATGCGCGCGATGTAGCCCGGCGTTTTCAACGTCACAATCGGAAATACGTCGCCAGTGCCTTCGAGGTGTATCATGGGCAATTTGCTTTCACATTTTTGTTTGGGCCATTTCGTATAATCCACCATCATTTGTGGCCGACACTTTGTTAGAAACGCGTGTCTAGGGTGCAAAGCGGCCCAAATATGATTCCTGTAGGGCGCCCAATAGGTTATATATTTACTGTGTGCCGAAGAATCGACAGCTCCCTGTTCTATAGTAGGCACATACATGTGCAAAATGGCTGATAGGGATTCTAAAACGTCACCCAAAATCTTTGGCTCTACCCAGTCGCGTATTTCTTTCGCCTGTTGATACACTTCACGGGCAAAATCCTCACAATCACCCGTAAACGAAACCCCACCGTCGGGCTTTGGCTCGCGTGGGACTTCCCATCTTTCAGTCCCTTTGAATTCGCCTGACTCGAGGATTTGAATATCCGGTGTGTAATTTGTATCACACCGCGAATGTATTGTTAACATGTCCGCCACAATATTGAGACAACGCATGTGTCTGGAGCGAACACCTCGAGCCATCATATCAGCAACATTACGCACAAAATCATATTCGGACACGTGATTACGTTTCAGGGACACCAACAACCGTTGACGATGTGATTTAATAGCCGCTTTTTTGTTATTTGTCATCGTGTCCATCAGACAAAACGCCCCCGATGGGAGCGTAACGCCCATGTGATTGACATAATAGGGCGAGTGCACCATTTTAAGCCCATCCTTAATGCCCCTCAGTCCTTTGTGGTTGAAAGGTGAGATATATCTCAAATTTGCTTCGGCCTCCTGAAACATGAACGTTACGACCTGTGTATTTTGAAAATTCAAGTGGTTGCTTACGGGCGGTATTTTCTGAAGACGGATAGTACAATAACCTGTCTTTAAAGGTGGTCTCGATGACGAATCGGTCAAATTTAAATGGTATGATTTAAGCGATGCTTGCGACAAGTCCAAGACAGCCGACCCCAGATACGTGGTCACTGGGATATGGTCATCATTTGGACGCGAACAATACAACATGGCAACAAGACCCAGTTTTTCAACGTTGGATTCCAGAACAATAGTGTGTTCCGATTCTTTGGAGGTTGTTATGGTTCTAGGGAACGAATTACAAGTTAAATAAAAGACACAAAAAATATTATCAATATGGCTTGAAATACTAGTGACACAGAATTCGACGTTTTTTTCGGACATGGAATTCTGAGTTTTCATATTTCCATTTATGTATCTTATATACCTGCTCATAGCGACACCACAATCGCTCCCAATGAATTCTGGCCCCCGCGCTCAACTTATGGAACTGCAATTGAAACATTAGATTGGGAGACAAATTAAACATAAAAGAATGTAGTATTTTGATAGAAATTTTATATTCTAACCAATTCACAATTTCTTGAAACCATTCGGGAGACCCGACAGGCGACTCGAACATAAGTGCATACTTCATCAAATAATTTAACCCTAATGTCTGTTTTTGGTTCAACGATGGAACGGTCAATATACCACGCGAAGAACGCATAGACCACGCCTCTTCATCATTATAATGAGTTCTGCATGTTATCCTGAATATACAGAACGACCGCGTATCTAAATAAAGACAGACATTTCTATCTGAAACTAAATCAAAAGTCATTACTATTTTATGTTCGCGTGTTGTAGATCGGGTTTGTTTTAAATTAATCCTTTATATTAAATTCAGTGGCAATAATACTTCCCGTGTCCACAATATCTGTCAATAGATTCAATTGTTTTAAATTCTTATCGTATGTCCACCACACGCCTTCTCCCGTCTCGCCAGCGTCGCCTTTTACGCCTTGTGGGCCAGCGTCTCCCTTAGCACCGTGTGGGCCATCGTCTCCCTTAGCGCCTTGTGTGCCAGCGTCGCCCTTAGCACCCTTAGCGCCTTGTGTGCCGACGTCGCCCTTAGCTCCCTTAGCGCCTTGTGGGCCGACGTCGCCCTTAGCTCCCTTAGCGCCTTGTGTGCCAGCGTCGCCCTTAGCACCGTGTGTGCCAGCGTCGCCTTTTACGCCTTGTGTACCAGCGTCTCCCTTAGCGCCAGCGTCTCCCTTAGCGCCTTGTGGGCCAGCGTCTCCTTTTACGCCTTGTGGGCCAGCGTCGCCCTTAGCGCCGGCGTCTCCTTTTACACCTTGTGGGCCAGCGTCGCCCTTAGCACCGGCGTCTCCTTTTACGCCTTGTGGGCCAGCGTCTCCCTTAGCGCCATGTGGGCCAGCGTCTCCTTTTACGCCTTGTGGGCCAGCGTCTCCCTTAGCGCCATGTGGGCCAGCGTCTCCTTTTACACCTTGTGGGCCAGCGTCGCCCTTTGCGCCTTTGAAAGAGCTTTCTATAGGCAATCCATGAAACAATATGTTGCTGGCTATATTTGCTGTAGAAGACTCTATTTCTCCGTGGATAACAAGTTTGCTAGTGCCCGCAGCTTTCAATAACCGTTTCGAATTTAACTTTTTTGTCTGGCCTATTTTGACAATATCTGCATGTATTAAGAGTGTTTTTGACGTTCCGTCGTATGTCCACCAATCGGTGGCGTTGGAGGTGCTAACTTCGACTAACTGCCGTCCGTGTGTATGGTCTTGTTGATTCATAAAAAACATGATAAATAATACAATCCATACAACATGCAGTCCCAGAGATACGTACGATATAATGTTGGTTACCGGCCGCGCTGGTACATTTTTAAGCAACAAATTTTTTTCTTCCTTTCCTGATTCACTTGGTAAAAAACGTAACATTTATTTTATTATGTTATAGTATATTTATAGTATCCATTCGCTTTTTTTCGTCCTCTTACAATACGAATATCTTTTTCCGCTGTTTTCATCAACATGGACTTCGACGTCCGCTTTTTGTTCCAGAGTACTTAATCTCCGGTTTAATTCTATTTGAGCCGGGTTATTTTCGTTCAAAATGTCTTGTCTTCGTTGTATATCGACGGGCAAATGTTTGCAACAGCATTTGTACGTCCCGTCAATCAAATTTTGCAAAATTAATTTGATTGTACGCAGAGACGAAATAACAGAGATGAGCAACGTGAGTATGGTTGATAACTGTGTTAATAGTGTCAATTTCGCGTCTATCTTGAACAAGAAAATGCTTTCTGATGTTGAAAATTGCAAGCGAATGACGTGCGTTCCATCTTTCGTTCCTAGCGTTGATTCTTGTTTGTTTAAGTCGTGAGCATTTATTTTAATTCCATCTTGTTCTACGTTTTCAACAGAATTGATATATTTACATTTTTTAATACCAAATGCGAGCATTGTAGGTTCTTGTTTAGTCCCTGCAAAACCCGTGTCTGTTTGTAACGTCTTGTATATTTCGGTATATTGGTGCATCCATGCGTCTGGCCACACTTTGACGACACCTTTCTGCTGATTGTCTGGAAAAATAAAGTCTATGTTGTGCGTTCCTGAGAAATCTTTGTCGATTTTACAAGTCATGTTTATGAAACAGGGCAGACCTTCATGTATTTGAACGTTACACTCTGAGTCTACAATAATGTCTTTGCAGTTTTGTTGTCCATTGGCGTACCATGATTTGTATTCTATGTACATATTTTTTAAATCTTGGTTGAACGAGACAGTGCCCGTGGGTACTAAGGCCGATTGTTCAGTCAGGTTTTCATCAGTAAACACAAATACAGAAATCGCCGCGACAATAAATGGTATACTGAGAGTAAATGCTGCTCCCAGTCGTGTATTCAATATTCTGCGGGCATGGGTATCCTCTACAAGATGGTCTCCTGAAAATATCAAATCCAGATGTTTTATACAGTCTGGACATATTCGATGGCTCAAAACAATCAAGAATACTGTGCCCAATAGCGAAGCGTAAACAATAATATTGACCCAATTGTACGGGTCAGGGGGTTTTATCTGACGCACAATGTTTTCATGGTCTGACACGTTTGTGAAAATTGATTTGGGGACATCGTGGCCCAAATCTTCACAATCTGCACATTGTAAACATTTGTATTGTCCGGCCATAGGTTGGTGTTTGCCTTTTGGACAAATGCGACACCTCGTCCCCAACCCGTTTGCATAAAACCCTTGTGGACAATTTGTACAACTTTTTACCGGTCTCTGTGCACCAGGACATGTTTTTTCAAGTATAGCGCATTGTGATTCACTATTTGAACCAAGACCGGCCGTCTTTTTGTCACTACCAAACTCATCTTTCCCACACGCTGTGCAAACGATGGCGCCCAAATAATCACTATATGTCCCTTGTGGACAATGCTTACAAATCGGTTGGCCGTTTTCGTCTTGATAAGTGCCCATTGAACATTGCACGGACTGTTGCATGGCCATCGTACCACACATATGTCCAACTGGACATTCGCGGCACGCTTCTGATTCATTTTTAGCGCCCAACTTTTGGCCATATGTTCCGAGAGGACATGAGCGCGCACAATACGTTTGGCCTGGAACCGTTTGAAACGTACCGACGGAGCATACCAAACACGCGTCGTTTATATTGTTTTGGCCTATACGCTCGCCATAACGTCCGGCTGGACATTCGGTTGCAGGGCCGTTGCCAACACAATAGTGACCTGATGGACATATATCTTTTGAGGTGCCGTCACACGTATATGATTCTGTACACGTGTGACATGTATTGTTGTCCAAGTATTCAGTAGACAAGCATGTCGGTATGTTTACTTCACAATCGTCCACGGAATCGTGTTTGTCGGCCCTGGTCGCGTCGTCAATCACTTTTTCGTCTGGACATCCTTTACATTTTGTTTGACCCGCGACATCTTGATACATATTTGTGGAGCAAATGTTGCAATTTTCGGCGGCCGCCGGTACATTTGAATATCTACCCACAGGACATTCAACACACTGTTCTTCGTTTTGAATACCGGCTACAGTAGAATAACGCCCTGCAGGACATGCAAATGTGGTTTCACTTTGCGTGGCACCCACTGGACAATAATACCCTGCAACACTACACTCTTGACACGTGTTTTGATTGGTGACAAACGTTCCTGCCGAACAAGCGGGTCTGCATGTACTGCTTGCTACTACACAATACGGTTCCTGACAATCAAAATCACCACATTGGCACATTTCTGTATTTGCTAATAATCCTAATTTGTTGACACATTCGGGAGCGTGTTTGCACTGTCCGCTGTCACATACAAGACCCGACGTAGGTGTACAATCGTAATCGCCACATCTACATACTCTTTCGTTATTGGGGCATTCAGTAGTGTGTGAACACGTGCCTGCATTGCATGAGAGACCCGATTTACGAGTACATACGGATTGGCTGCAAATACAATCGTTTTCGTTTTCCAACAAACAATCTGCTGCCGTATATTCGCATATACATTTGAATTCGTCAGAACACTGGTTAGTATTTGCCGAATCGTATACTTTAAGTTCTTCTTTGCTTTGAATGAATACGCATCCGCCTGGCACCGTACCTGACATGGCGATAGTGGTCGCTGTCGTATCCGCAAATCCAAGTATGGTCGCCTGTTCTTGGCATTTCGTTTTGTCTGTAATCTTGTGGCCAGAAGGATTGTCTGAACACATACCAGCAGTAATTATTTTATACACGGTGGATGCTTTGCCCATCGTTAACAATAAAAAATAAATCCAAAACATTATTACCCACATGGAGACGAGTAAATACACAAATTTGGTCACTGTAATTTGATTTCCCAAACGGCCGCTGACCCCACTTTGTTGCGTGCGGCAAACAGTGTAGTGATAAATGGTTAAAATAAAACCCCTAAAATAATAACGGATCTAAAATATGAGAGTCATAAAAAATAATAATAATGAGGCCTGGGCCACACAAAAAAAGAAAAATATCTATAAATTCTTTTCTTGGAATTAGACAATCTGTGGGAGACGAAACATTGCATTTGAGGGAGAAAAATATTAGGTTACGTCGCCAACGTGACGACGCTCGAAAAAATCATGGTCAATGTCATGCCGCTCTTAAGAATTATAAAAACAAAGTCAATGAACTAGAATCGAGACTCGCGACGGCAAAATCTTTGCCTATAACATTGGAGTCTATTGTAAATGGCCCGACACTTCGCTATGATGTTGATTTCCCATTCACCCAACGCGCAGCGCGCAATTTACTTGACATGATACGCGAAATGGCCGCCCGTAAAATTCGAGAAATGAAACCTCCGTCAAGCATGTGCAACTATGAGATATGTAATAGAATGGGTAGGTCGTTGGATACACAGATAGGTAATGGCTTGGAACGGATTATTACCATATCTGGAAAGTACAAAAAAATTTGGAAAGATAATCAGAAACTGTGTCATTACCAAAACGACGCGGATAATCCTTATAAACAATACGGTGGAAAATATGCCGACGTGGCAAATAGTTTACACACGGTCGAGTGCAAGTCGTCTGTTGATTCCGTTACAGGTACCTTTAAAAAAACGTTACTTGATGGTCTGAAACGTCGCAATAATGGAACATTTACAAGAAAAGTGCGCGGGCGTAAGAGCGAACTCGTTCCAAAATATACGGCCCGTTGGGTAGTATTGTTTGGAGACGCCGCCGAGCGCGCACAAGACGAAAAAACGTACAAACTAGACACTATTGAGTTCTGGAAGTCGTGTGGTATCAATTATAACGTGGTCGAAATGGTCTGGCTGAAAAAATTTGAGTTAATAGAGAGAGAAATTCAAATTTATTATGAAAAATAAATCAAAAATGTTAAGATTATATTATTTTTTATATATAAGTGGTATACTATGAGTAATATGTTAAAAACATTCTCGTTTTGTAGTGGGGCGGGCGGACTAGATATTGGTTTACAACGCACGTGCGACACGGATATCGTTTTGCGCTGTGAGAACGACTCAACGATTCAAGAAACAATACGTCACCATCATCCCAATGGTATACTGAAAGACGATATCATGCAGATATCAGAAGCACACATGCGACAGTACATATCCGATTCAGAGGTTATGATGTGCGTAGGTGGTATACCGTGTCCAAGTTTTTCCACCGCCGGAAAACGTAAATCATTCGACGACCCACGGGGGGCTTGTATGACTAAATTTTTGAACTTGTCGATTGAAGCAGGAGCTAAATATATTATTCTTGAAAATGTTCGCGGATTACTCTCTGCATCTTTAAAGCACAGACCTTTAAACAAGCGCAATTCTCCACTACAAAAAGACGAAATGCCCGGGACAGTTATGAAATCCATTGTATCGTTGTTAGAGGAACATCGTTATTCTGTGACATACCAGTTGGTAGATGCCAAGTATGTCGGAGCTGCTACCTCGCGCGACCGTGTTATTCTGATGGCTATATTGGACGAGCCTTGTTTGGGACTTATCCAACCGACTCATGATGGTGACGAAAGACCGTTTCTAACTCTGGGCGATGCTATACTCCCATTAGAAACTATGGAAGGCCATATACACACTCAGTTTCCTTCCAAACGTTTGCCATACTTTAAAAGACTACAAGAAGGGCAAAATTGGCGACACTTGCCTAAAGACGAACAAGAAGAAGCAATGGGGCCTGGTACATATGCTGCCACTGGAGGCAAGTCCGGAGTTTTCAGGCGTCTCACATATAATAAGTCCTGTCCGACACTTATGTGTTCGCCAGTTATGCATACTACTGCGTTGTGCCACCCAACAAAGTTGCGCCCCCTTTCGGTGCAAGAATATGCTGCCATACAAGGATTTGGCGAGTCATATGAAATAAAGGGTTCTGTCTCAAAACAATATCGTCAACTTGGAAACGCGGTACCGGTACAATTAGGCGAAGCTATCGGAAGAGTTATACAAGCACACAGAGATGGACATCCACCGAACAGGACATTTCGGAAAATGAGCCGATACAAACAACAACCATATTTTACAAAATAACTTTAAATCAAATTTTATTTAAATCAAATGAGCGAAGCTCAAAACATGCAACATACATTTATAGAACAAGGGTACGTCATACTTAAACAGACTGTTCCCGTGGACACATCATTGGAAGGAATGTGTCTACACTTTCCCGAGGACGTGGAGAACCCTGTACAGGACTTTGGGTCAGGCGGGGCGGCCATATTCCCCTCGACGCCAGCCCTAAACAAAATATCAGTGCATCCGACGATTCTAAAAGTAGTTCGCGAGATTATAGGTGACGACATTCGATTACGTCAATCTGTACCCTGGGCCAAATACGGCGTCCCATCTACTGGCAAACGCTCCAACAGCGACCAGCGCATGCACATGCACATGGACTATGGTAACAACCAATGGAGTGTTCAGGAACTTCAGAGACCCCAAGCTGTGGCGGCCATTGTCTACTACTCTGATACAAGAAAAACCGGCGGGGCAACCGCGATTGTACCTCGTCGCGGCCAAGACGACCCAGTATATCAGTGGCCGGCTCAAACAAACATGCCGGGCATTGGCGGAATCCACTTTGCCAACGACCGCGAACACGCAGAGACGCATTTCGAGGGAAGGGGCGCCCATGTACGCCAGCGATGCTACGAAAGAGAAATTATGCCAGTATTTGAACCGGGAGATGTGCTACTGTATGGACTCGACACATGGCATCGTGGTGCGCCCGTTTTGCCCGGGCAAGTGCGCTATACACACAATCTGATGTGGTCTACACCTTCATCAGACGTACAACAATGGAATCGCGGCTTTCTGCAAAAGATGTACTACGGCGATTTTGAGCGATTCATCTCAGCATCAGAGCCGCATCAACTCCAGACACTGGGATTTCCTTCAACAACCGACTCAAGGTGGTTGTCAAAATCGTTTGTTACAGGTATAAAAGCGCGCTACGAATGGGCAGGATTTAATTGTATGGAGTACGTACATTCAGGCCGCACGCTACCACCACCAGTGCCAAAACACTGGCACTGGGCTCATCTCAAGTTGGAATCCATAGATAATCCTCTTGAATTACGGGAAAAAGTATTCGACAAAGTCCGAGAAAAGGGAATGACCATCGCAATGAAGCATAATTGGCGTTACGTATTTGAGACGGTGACGCCGTACTATATTGAGGCGGAGTGCCGGTTCTTTCATCTGGGACAAAAAATCCTGGTCGATATTAACCAACTGTCGGGAGACCGCTTTGAATGGGCCGCTATTGCTAGTCATATTCGTGGAGAAACATATCGTGGAAGACGGCAGGGTCGTTATAAAGTGAAACCTTTGCGCGCGGACAAACGTCTGGAGGCCATGATTGAACCATGGATGGAAGAAGAACTGTTCGATTTGATAGGGCCGGACGTTTCGCCCGTGAAATTATTGTCCCTTTTGAACGACGCGTCGCCCAATATTCGGAGGTGCGCGATGCGTGCTTTGTATCATTGTGATACGCCATTTGACATTTCTGTCGTAGAACCGTTTACGCGCGGAGCGACCACATTTCTTGAGAAAAGAATCCAACATTGGGCAAATAAAATCGTTCGAAAAGGCGCCGGGGCAGCACATTTGTGAACTATATAAACACCAATGCTGATATTCGTCCGATTTTAAATTTAGAGGAGTACATTAGAATAAATCGTGCATATTTGTAAAACTTTGCACTTAAGTTTAATTAAAAATAAGACTATAAATGCAGTGACCGATAACCAAAATGATTTCATTATTCGTTGTGCTTTTTTTACGTTTGACAGTTGTAAGAGGAGAGCCTGCAATGCTAAAATCCATAAATGTTCCAAGTGATGTTATTAATGCTGCTAATGCTGCTGCTGCTGCATTAGCAGCTGATGTTGTCAAATGTCCCAGTGGTACTTACAGTACCACTGGGTTAGTTCCGGTTGGAACAACCGGGTGTACATCATGTGGCAGTGGTACTTACAGCACTGTTGGTGCGTCCAGTTGTTCATATTCCGCAACTACTTGTCCTGCTGGAACCTACGCCAGTGGTGCAGCAGCGTGCGAGCCATGTGCCAGTGGGAAATACAACGAACAAATAAGTCAAACGTCTGAATCAGTTGCTTGTAAAAATTGCGCTGCTGGAGAATACCAAAACCAAGAGGGAAAAGCATCGTGCAAAACATGTGCCAGTGGTCAATACAGTACTATTGGTGCCTCATTGTGCGATTACACTGCAACTACTTGTCCTGCTGGAACCTATGCCAATGGTACTGCAGTGTGCGATTCCTGTGCCAGTGGCCAATACAGCACTGTTGGTGCATCCAGTTGTACGTATTTTTTCGCTACTTGTCCTGTCGGAACCTACGCCAGTGGGACAGCAGCGTGTGATTCATGCCCTACTGGGAAATACCAAAACGAAGATGGAAAAGCATACTGCAACAATTATTGTCCATATTCCAAGGTACTTACATTGGACGCCAGATGCATCGACAACAAAGTGTACAAAGCACGGACGAGTGGCCAGTGTGGCGACAGTGGTGGTGGTTGGGGTAAAATTACATCGGCCGCACAATGTGACGCGGGGGCGGCGGCGTTGGGTTGGGGGGATACGACGGCGGAGACTTTTGGGGGGTTGCAAGATCCTAGCGGGTGTTTCCTTCATTCTGTCAATTTTGGCCTGCGCTTCAACACCGGCAATTCAAACGTCGGCTGCACCAGCGATGACAAATGTCTCTGCACACTCACTTGTCCACCAGGCACCTACCAAGATCAAAGTGGACAGTCCTCTTGCAAAACGTGTGCCCAAGATACTTACAGTACTGTGGGTGCGTCCAGTTGTGCGTATACTGCAACTACTTGTCCTGCTGGAACCTATGCCAGTGGGACAGCAACCGTTTGTAATTCATGTGCCAGTGGTCAATACAGCATTGCTGGTGCCGACAGTTGTTCATATAATGCAACTACTTGTCCTGTCGGAACCTACGCCAGTGGGACAGCAGCGTGTGATTCATGCCCTACTGGGAAATACCAAAACGAAGAGGGAAAAGCATCCTGCAACGATGATTGTGTGAATGTACTTACATTGGACGCCAGATGTATCGACAACACAATAGGGTACAAAGAACGAACGAGTGGCCAGTGTGGCGACAGTGATGGTTGGCGTAAAATTACCTCGGCCGCCGCGTGTAAAGTGGGGGCGGTAAATTTGACAGAGTACGAGCCCGGCACACAAGTGAGTGTGCGTACCAATAATGGGCAGCAGGGTTCGAACTGGCCTCCCGGGTGTCTGATTCGTTATTATGGAAATGGCCAAAAACAACTGTGGTTCAACACTCATAACACAAACGTCGCCTGCACCAGCGATGACAAATGTCTCTGCACACAAACTTGTGGGCCGGGCACGTACCAAGATCAAAGTGGACAGACCTCTTGCAAAACGTGTGCCAGTGGTACTTACAGTACTGTGGGTGCGTCCAGTTGTGCGTATACTGCAACTACTTGTCCTGCTGGAACCTATGCCAGTGGGACAGCAACCGTTTGTAATTCATGTGCCACTGGGAAATACAGTACTGTGGGTGCATCCAGTTGTTCATATACTGCAACTACTTGTCCTGCTGGAACCTACGCCAGTGGTATATCAGCGTGTGAAACATGTGGCAGTGGTACTTACAGCACTGTGGGTGCGTCCACGTGCAAATCATGCCCTACTGGGAAATACAACGAACAAACCAGCCAAACGTCTTGTAAAAGTTGCGAGGTGGGTGAATACCAAAATGAAGTTGGACAATCCTCGTGCATGAACGATTGTGCGAGTCCCAAAGTAATTACATGGGACGCCAGATGCATTGACAACAAAGTGTACAAGGTACGGTCGGAAAATCCGTTTGGTGGCCAGTGTGGCGACAGTGGTGGTGGTTGGGGTAAAATTACCTCGGCCGCCGCGTGTGGAGCGGGGGCGGCGGCGTTCGGTTGGAGTGATACGACGGCGCAGACTGTGTCATGGTCGGGCAAGCCTTCCGGGTGTTATTATGCTGGGGAGCTGTACTTCAACACTTATAGTGACTACTCTGGTTTATGCGGCCACAGCGGTGCTTGTCTCTGCACACGGACTTGTCCAGCGGGCACCTACCAAAATGAAGTTGGACAATCCTCTTGCAAAACATGTGCCAGTGGTCAATACAGTCCAGCGGCGGGTGCGTCAAGTTGTCCGTATTCTGCAACTACTTGTCCTGCTGGAACCTACTACGCCAGTGGAACAGCAACCATTTGTGATTCATGTGCCAGTGGTACTTACAGTACTTTCGGTGCGTCCAGTTGTCCGTATACTGCAACTACTTGTCCTGCTGGAACCTATGCTAGTGGGACAGCAGCCGTTTGTAATTCATGTGACCGTGGTCAATACAGTACTGTGGGTGCGTCAAGTTGTCCGTATTCTGCAACTGCTTGTCCTGTCGGAACCTACGCCAGTGGTGCAGCAGCGTGTGAAACATGTGCCAGTGGGAAATACAACGAACAAACTGGTCAAACGTCTGAATCAGTTGCTTGTAAAATTTGCGATGTGGGACAATACCAAAACGAAGAGGGGAAAGCAGAAGGGTGTAAAACATGTGCCAGTGGTACTTACAGTAACGGTACATCTTGCTATAGATGTTTACCAGGATATTACAGTGCCAATTGTGAGAAATGTCCAGTTGGGCGTTACACCGGTTGGGAAAATAATATTTTATATGAATGTCGCCTATGTAAAGGTTATCAGGACGAAGAAGGACAAGGAACGTGTAAAAAATGTCCATCGGGGCGGATATCGCTTGCCAACCGCACAACATGTGTTACGTGTCCACTGGGCAAATATTCTGACGCTGAAAATCTCAATGCGTGCAAAAGTTGTCAGAATGGTGAACAACATACCGGCATAATAGGTCAAAATATCTCCGTGTGTACCAGTGGCAATATGAAAGGAGAATTTGAATATAATGTGTCATATAAGACACAAAATCTAATAATATATGGTTATAAAGCGAAATTAAAGGACGTGGCTATGAATATTCATACCGCATTTGAAACGAATTGTAGCGCAAACTACTATCAAAACACGTTCAACGGTTCTTGCAAAGAGTGCCCAGTGGGTCTTTACAAAGAAGCAGACTCGCCGGGTCTCAAAATTGTCGGGCCTAAAGGTTTCAACACTTGTAGATTCTGTACTGCAGGCCGGCATGCTGTAACAAACACTTGTAGCGATTGTGCATTGGCGGCAGATAATTATAACGAACAAATATTAAAAGACTTTCCACACCAAGAATGTCGTTATGGCGCCTGTTCACCCGGGTTATTTGCTCAAAACGGTGAATGTTCAGAATGTCCCGCGGGCACGTATTGGGAGTCTAGAGAAGTTATAGGTATTCAGTACGAGTATTCCATTTTACATAGTTGTGGCCAAATGGAGACCCAATTTCACGCCGATTTAAACGCTACGCAACGAGCCCTGAAAAAAGACCAATGTGAACAGTGCCCGTCGTTAACACTTACAGACAAGGGCGCCTGTCAAGCAGGAAACGATTTACGTGCGTCCACTACTACATACCCCGGTCTTTGTCGTTCGTGTCCAGTGGGCCAGTATCAAGATTCCACAGGACAAGTCACATGCAAATCTTGTTCTAACGATACCGCGACGACCGGGTCGGCCACGAGTTGTTTATGAAATTCGTATATAAAGGTGTACATTCAAATAAAAAGAATGTTGTATCTAATTATGTCGTTATTGGTTGGCATGGTCGCGGCGGAGGATTTTAAACTCGCGGCAGTAGCGCTTCTAAAAAACGAAAACGCCGACGTAAAATGCATTAAAACGGACGGAGACATCCAATATTGGGTCAATATGGCCACCGGGGCTGAACAAGCGACCAGAATTATTGCGACAAGTGAAATTCAAATGCCCGAATTAACCGTGAATGGGCCTGTGACGTTGGGAAGTGGTTCAGACGACATTAATGTTGAAGGCAACCTTGTCGTTACTAAAACGGGTACGTTCGATGATGTAACATTGAAATTATACGTATTAAAAACTGACGGTACCAGAGAAAATGAAATACGGCAATCGAGAGGACTAAGTAGTCATATAGAAAAATTGGAACGCAAAATAGCTCAACTGTGTTTGGCGTCCCCCGGCACGTGTAATTAAAAAAATAAATGTTCTGAATACATATCTAATTTCATCTTTTTGTACGGCGTTCCCATCGAAAAATGATGTGCCTTCAAGCGTTCTGTTTCGGGCACGAAGCCCATCTTGTACAACACATAACCTATTTCAAATCCCTCTTTGTATTCTTCTAGAGCACGGTACGATTGCGCCATCGAACTTGCCACAGCGTCCACAAACTTTTTCTCGAAACCCGTCGGCCTATGACATTCAAGCTGTCGTACACACACAGAATCGTATTCTTCAAAAAATGCAGCGGCTTCAACCACTTGGCCGTAGGAATATATTCGCGTGGCCGAAATAACAAGCGCGACATGTTTCCAGAGTTCGTCATTCAATGTAATGTCTAAATCCGAGGTGGGAACCAAGAGCAGGTCACCCGTTCGCAAATAAATGGGACGTTCATCTTCGAGTAAAGCTGTCCGAAGTGGGGATTTCTGCTTTGACCACATAAATCCCATTTGTCACTCTGTTGGGGTTTATTTATACTCGGACGTACTAACAAATGACAAAAAAAATGTTCAAGTGTTGCTTTTGTCTGGAAACAACACATCAACCCCTTGTGATGTGTCACCAATCACATGTGGGTTGTTTTGAATGTGTGTGCGAATTACTGCGACAATCTGTAGAGAGGCCTACATGCGCGATGTGTCGCAGTCCCCTTAATCTGCGGTTTGACCGTCTCATTACAGAGCTTGCTCCTTGTAAAAAGCGCAAAAGAACGACGCGCCGCTACGAAGTATTTTTACAATTGTTGGAATTGAAGCACAAATCAAAGTACAAAACATTCAATCGTTCCCTCAAAAAATTCGCCGCCGCGACGGAAACAGAAGCCGCCGCCGAACAAATGTCGAAAGACATTGCCAATATCATAGCAGCCAGAGACTCTTCTAGGCGTTTGAAAGAACAGGGTGTTTTCAATGCACAGCTGTACGCCCATTTAACTATTTAAGTTTCTACCATTGTAACAAATGGAATCGTATAAAGTAGTGATTGTAGGCGACGCCGCCACAGGCAAGACGTCTATGCTCAACCAATATATATTTGGAAAATTCACATTATCCATACCCTGTACGATAGGGGTAGCATTCACACACAAAGAGTTGGACGACGATACAAAGTTGGTTTTTTGGGACACTGCTGGACAAGAACGGTTTCAATCGTTAACGAGTTCATATTACCGTGGTGCACAGGCGGTTATGTTTGTGTATGATGTCACAAATCGCGAATCCTTTGAACATTTGAATAAATGGTGGCGAGAATTCAGAGCGTACGGCGACTCCAGAAAATGCGCTATCATGTTGGTGGGCAATAAAATTGATTTGGAGAATCGTTGCGTTGCCAAGGAAGAAGCTACGGCATGGGCAGCGGGGTATGATATGTGTTACGACGAATTGTCTTCGAAAGAC
>Ga0115008_10002059_pt1 | contig 16662 bp, 19 predicted proteins | sample FraStrMetagenome_FD_87164 | JGI IMG/M metagenome (GOLD analysis project Ga0115008, IMG submission 87164) | Marine eukaryotic phytoplankton communities from Arctic Ocean - Fram Strait ARC3M Metagenome | ecosystem: Environmental > Aquatic > Marine > Oceanic | place: Fram Strait | collected...
CGTTCATGAAGAAGGTCCTCCACATTACGGAGCGAAAGCGGAAATCAAACGTACAGCATGACTGCAAGTCGGATGACTTCAGGGCTGGTTTTGAAGTAGCAGAATGGGGAACGTTTTGTCATTGGCCGAGGTGACAAAGTCGCCCTGCCGGTCTCAAGCAGTTTTCTCTGACAGTACCAAATCAAAAGCAGGTTGCAGGTACAACTTTTCTCTTTTGCAAATCTACTCATCCCTACGGTCGAACTGCTCGACAGATCCATCGGCGTTGAACATGAATTTTTTCTGAAGGCGGTCACGCATAGGTTGGGATATATCAAATATCACCAACCATTCCCCCGCCATGGCGAGTTCAAGATCGTACAAATACTGCCCTGGCATTTCAGTGGACTCAAACGAAGTCACCGGTTTCACGTTATGGGCCATTGGCATAGACGGCATGCTTGCCCCGACCGCGATTTCAGCGTGGGTTACTGGATGGCTATCCTCAAGCAAATCGAACTGACAGTTGTAGACGAGCTTGACCTCAGTTACCACGCAGGATGGATTGGAAATCTCAGGGTTTGCCTGGCCTGCGGACGCCGATGCTAACAAAGCGATCAGTGATAGTTGGGTGACATTAGCTCTCATTTTTTATCCTTTCACATAGGTAACTGTTTGATATGGAAATGAACTGATCAACATTGGTCACATCCGAAATATTGTGATCACCGGTCACCAGAATACCAACGCCATTGCGCCGCATGTCTTGGATGGCAGACCAGACTTTCATTTTGGGTTGTTCTGACAAACCTAAAAGTGGCTCATCAAGTAAGATAAATTTTGGTGTGCATAGCATCGCGCGGGCCAGAGAAAGCATCTGTGCTTGCCCTCCGCTAAGCGACAGCGCAGGCTGCGACAAAAGCGGCTCGAGCTCCGGGAAATAAGTCAATATTTGATCGAGTGACGCAGGGCGACCAGTAACGGCTAGGGCGAATTCCAAATTCTCACGTGTGGTGAGTGTCGGAAATATATGTCGACCTTCGGGTGCCAAAACAACGCCAAGGTTTGCCATTTTCGATGGATTTCTTCGGGAGATGATTTGGTTGGAAAGCAAAACCTGACCTGTTGAAATAACCGCGCCTATTGCCGCTTTGAGAAAGCTAGATTTGCCTGCCCCGTGGTGTCCGTCCAAAACCGTCAGTTGCCCGGGGTTGAGCGTAAGGCATACATTTGAAACCGCTGTAACCGCGCCATAGCGGACTGAAATATCACGCAATTCAAGCATGTTCGAATTCCAGATCTTCTAGACTGCGGGCCGATCCAATTTGCTTTATCCCGGTTGCAACGCGACGCATCAGATCGATACGATGTTCGACCAGTACGAGGGCTGTTGAACGCGACAGATGAGCGTTCAAAAAATCGGCGAATTCGATCAATTCTTCTGAGGTAAAACCCGCCGATGGCTCGTCGAGGAAAAGAACCTTCGGTTCGGTCACAAGTGCACGGACAACCTCGGCTTTGCGCAGAATTGGCAGGGGGACTTCGGATGGAAAATGGTCCAGATACGGGCTCAAACCAGCGGCATCAATTGCCGCCAAGCCTTGCGTCGTCGTATTCATTTCGACACGAAACTGATGGCGCATCGTCGCGGATTGCAACATCCGCGCAGATTGGAAACTGCGACGAATTCCAGCCCTGGCGATTTTCCAGGCGGGTCGGTTTGTAAGGTCGACGGTGTCTAACGTGACACGACCGGCATCCGCCTCAATATACCCCGTGACGATGTTTACTAAGGTCGATTTGCCAGATCCATTACTGCCCGTCAGGCCCAGTCGGTCTCCGGCGCGCAAGTGAAGCGAAACATCATTCAGCACCTGACTGCCGCCAAAATTTTTGGATATGCCCGCAATGTCAAGCATGAAACAATTTCCGCCAGCGCCGCATGCGTTCCACGAACCGTGGGCTGATAAGACCTTGAGGCAATAGTATCAATAGCAAGGCAACCAGCCCGCCAAATGCGATCATCCGATATGCAGAGATCGCGCGAATGCTTTCCAATAGGCCGATGTCAATTGCGACGCCTATTAATGGCCCAATCGGTGCGCCAAGCCCCCCAATGACGGCGTAGGCCAAGCCATGAACGCCCAACATCACGCCAAACATGTTCGGCTCAATATAAGTGTTGAACAACGCGAACAGGCCGCCGCCAAAGCCCGCGACGCCCCCTGAAAGGGTCACAAAAACGATCCGGTAAAGGATCGGCCGCAACCCCAAAGACTGCGCCAAGATGGAATCCTGACCCACCAAACGGGCGCGCAGCATAATCCGGCTGCGTTCCAGCAAGAAAAGAAGGCCCAGAAGGGCGACAAGGCATACCGTTGTAAGCACCAGAAAATCCTGAACGGAATAGTTATGTTCAAATATCCAGCGAATGTTTGAAAACCCTTCCGGCCCATCTGGACCGGTCGTCCGACCGTCAATGTCGAAAGGCGCACGGACTTGCAGAAGTCCAAGTCGACACAGTTCTGCAAAGCACAAAGTGCTGATTGCAAAATATAGCCCTGAAAGGCGAACTGTCAGGATGGCCAACACTAGGGCACAAGCCGCACCCGACAGCATTCCGATGAACACCCCGGTCACGGCATGACCGCCGTAAATTGATGTAACTGTCGCGGTTACATATGCACCCACCCCGAAAAATGCCTGCTGGCCAAAGGAAACAACGCCAACCACCAGCACCAAATACGCGGACAACGCCAGAAATGAGATAAGCGCCATATTGGTGAGGATTGAGGCGACATAGACACTCATTGGTTAGATCCGCTCCTGCGCCAGTCTTCCGGTTCGATAGGCTGACACGCCCATTATCCCACCCGGTCGGATGATCAAAATCAGAAACAAGATTCCAAACGTGGTTATGTCGCGATATTCTGCGCCAAATTGGGTGCTGGAATGCGCTTCAATCAGCCCTAGCAGAAGACCGCCGATAACGGCACCGGGTAACGATCCGACCCCGCCGATCATCATTGCGATCAATCCCTTGAACGTGCTCCAAAGCCCGAACAGTGGTGTAACCTGACCGTCCGCGGATAGGATAAGAAAGGTTGAGATACCTCCCAACAATCCCGCCAGAAGAAACGTCATCAGACGCAACCGACCCGTCGGTGCACCCAGTAGAAACGCAGTTTCAGCGTTCCCTGCAGTTGCCCGCAATAGAAGCCCAAAACGGGTCTTGTAGATCAGGTAATACAGCGCGGCGATCGAGGTGAATGCGACCACGAATTGCACAATCTGGTCACCGCGCAGATACAGATCGCCAAAAAACATGGGCGGTATCTCAAGGCCGGGGAAATTGTGCGTTCGACTGGGCAATAGATGCGATGAAACTTCGTCAAGCTGCATCCAGATCGCGAAACTGGCGATCATTGGCACTGTCGCGCCGGTTTTCCCACGGTTTGGTGCAAAGCACAGGCGTTCCACGTAAAGACCTGCCAACACACATGCAACTACGGTCAATAAGAATAGCCCAACAACACCCAAACCTAGAATGGGTTCCAACCAGACGGCAAGGGCAGCGCCAACCAATAGCGAAGATCCGTACGCGAGATTGATTTGTCTCATTATGCCAAAGACCAGCGAAAATCCCAAAGCAAGCAAAGCGTAGGCCGATCCAGCCAATAATCCGTCAATATTTGTTTGTACAAAATCCATTCAGCCTGTCACCCTCCACCCAAATAAGCCCTCTTTATCACATCATCATTTTCCATTTCACCCGGTGTGCCAGCAAAGGTCACCCGGCCCTGGTCCAAAAGATAGAAGTGATCTGCAACTTCTAGCGCCTTAACTACATTTTGTTCGACTAAGACTATCGATAACCCATCTTCTTTCAATTGCTTAATGATCGCGAATACTTCGTTCACGATCACAGGCGCAAGGCCGACCGAAGGTTCGTCAAGCAACAGCATTTTGGGTCGCGACATCAACGCACGCGCCAATGCCAACATTTGTTGTTCACCGCCAGACAACGTGCCCGCATTCTGTTCTTGGCGTTCTTTCAGAACCGGGAAGCGGGCAAACATTTTTTCAATATCTGCTTCGACTTCATCTTTATCCGATCGATTACGAGTATACGCGCCTGCAAGAAGGTTCTCGCGCACCGACATTAGCGGAAAAACCAGCCGGTTTTCAGGAACCAGCGCCAGGCCTTCGCGCAAGACCTTTGGTGCAGTCAGCCCTGTAAGTGACGTCCCAAAGAAGTCGATAGAACCTGCGTCGGGTTTGATAATTCCGGACAGTGTAAACATTAACGTTGTCTTCCCGGCCCCGTTGGGACCAAGTATGCAGGTGACTTCCCCCTCGGCCGCATCCAACGAAACACCTTTTAGTGCTTTGATCAGGCCATATGAAGTTTCCAGATTATTGATCGATAGCATTGGTGTCTCCTCCGCTCGTGTTTTCGGAAGAGCCGAAATAGGCTTTCTGGACCAATGGGTTGTTCTGAATTTCTTCGGGTAAACCTTCAGCGATTAAGGTGCCAAAATTTAGAACGCCGATCCTGTCGCTAACGTTCATGACCAATTCCATTACGTGCTCGATTAACAGAACCGTAATGCCCATTTCTTTCATAGTCAGAATACGTTGGCGAAGATCGGTCACTTCTGCAGAACTCATGCCGGCGGCTGGTTCATCAAGCAAGATCAATTTTGGTTTTGACGCCATTGCACGCGCCAGTTCCAAGCGGCGCTGTTCGCCGAACGCCAGATTTCCAGCAAGATTGTTGGACTTGTCCCCTAAGCCAGAGAATTCCAGCAACTTTTGAATTTCGTGGCGACGGCTAAGCGATCTACCAAACCAGTTGGAGAACCAGCTGTGTTCTTGCCCTGGCGCATCACGCCAAGCGACCCATAGGTTTTGCCATACAGTTAGATCATCAAACAGGCGAATATTCTGAAACGTCCGCGAAACACCTGCATCAATCCTTTGATGTGGCGCTTGCCTTTTAAGGTCTACGCCGTCCAGTTCAATGGAACCCGACGTCGGCCCAAAAATTCCGCATACAAGATTTACGGTTGTGCTTTTACCCGACCCATTTGGACCGATTAACCCAAATATCTCGCCAGTTTTCACGTTCAGTTCTAGGGCGTCAACAGCGCGAACGCCGCCGAAATATTTGGATAAATTCGATAGTCTAAGCATCGGCACTATCCTTCTTTGGCTTTCCACCCAACTTTTTCTTGATATCTGAAATGAAGTGCCCGTCGACCAGACCCTGGGGGCGTAGGTTCATCGCCAATATGATCAAAAGACCAAAGACGATATTTCTGTAGTCACCCATGAAACGAAGCCCTTCGATAACAAAGCCCTGAATAAAGATGACCGCCAAAAGCGTTCCGAACACATTCTTATGTCCGCCAAGGATCGGGTAAGACACGGCAAACGTGGCAAGAAGGATCGTGAATGTATGGTGGTCAACGTAAGTCGTTGAATGCGCAAAAAGCCCGCCACCGATCCCTGCTATCACTCCGCCAGCGGTCATGGCTGCCACCTTGACCATCGTAAGGTTTACGCCAGAACTTTGTGCCGCCAGGTCATCTTCGCCAACTGCGCGCAAGACCGCACCTGCCCGAACCCTGTCGAGCCACCAAAGTAAGAACATGACCAAGATGACAAAAGACCAGATCAAAGCCACGACGTGGGTTTGATCCCAACCGTTTGCCGCAAAATATCGAATTTCGCGAAAGCCTTGAGTGCTGTCAGGTCCGACATCAAAGCCATTCACCTCAACGCGCCAACTTAGATTGAAGAAAAACAATCTGACAATCTCGGAAAACGCGATGGTTGCGACCACCAACATCAAACCCTTGACCCGAAGTGCCGGGAACCCAATCAAGAAGGCAAAAAATCCTGCCACGAGCGCGCCGACTGCGAGTGCTGCAAAGATATGCCAAGAAAATAATACCGTTAGTATGCCTGAGACATAGGCCCCTATTGCGAAGAACCCGACCTGCCCAAGACTGAGCTGCCCAGTTAGCAAAAGGACGTAGGCAGAAAGACCAAGCAATGTGTGAACGCCGATCGTTTGGAAAATACCGAGAAAATACAACATTCGATCAATCCCTATCTATTGCAGTTCCGAAAAGCCCGTTGGGCCGGAACACGAGGAAAACAAAAAGCAGTAGGAAGACGTAGATATCGCGTTCATTCACGCCTCGGACCAAAAGGAAAATGTTCTCAAAACTGCCAATCAAGAACCCGGCAATGATGGCGCCCCGGATACTTCCAAGTCCGCCGATTACTGTCACAATTAGTCCCTTGATGGTTAGGGGAAGCGTTATCAGTGGCGAAAGCACCCCAACTGCCGCCGCGATCAGACACCCTGCAAATCCACCCAAAATTCCGGCGAGTACAAACGTCGTCGCATTTGTTCTATGTGTCGGTATTCCGCACAAAAGAGCTGCAACTGATTGTTGTGATGTTGCCCGTGTCGCGAGACCCAGTTTGGTGCGATACAGCAGGAACATGACAATTCCCATCAGGACAAAACTGAAAAACATCACCATAACCAGATCGCCACGAATGCCGAACTGTCCCAGAAAAAAGTATGAATCGGGCAGAAGTGCGGGGAAAGACAGGGGTGAACCTGACGTTTCATGGATGATGATTTCGTCCACAAAAAACAGCGCGCCAATTGACGCCATAAGCGGGGCAAGTTGATTGCCGGTCGGCATATATCTGAAACAGGCGAAGTAAATCACGAGGCCGATCGCCCCGGCCGAAAGCGGACCGATGAAGAATACGAGGATTGGGGGGATGGCCATCACAGAGATTGACGCGAGACCCACATAGGCTCCGGCAATACTGGAGGCCGCGTAGGCGATGTTTAGTTTGTGCATTGCGCCGAAAATGAGCGTAAATCCAAGTCCCAGCAAAGCATATGTCGAGCCGTACAGAATGCCATCAATCAGGGCCTGAATCACATCAATATGGTCGATGTTCATTTGTCATTACCTATTCATTTTCAGGTTCGCAGAATATCTAGCTTTGTTAGACGAAAACCTGACCGACGTACCCTGATGTGTGGAGGCTGGGGTTCGCGCCGGTAACAACCGTTTGGCGCGAACCCCGTTGATTTAGTGTAGTGCTATTTAGCGGGGGTCGTGAACAACAACCCATGCGCCGGCTTGCGCCTGAACAAAAACATATGGCTTCAGGGCTTCGCCCTCTGCCTGGTTGCGTGTGATCGTTCCAAGCAGCCCTTCTGTTTCTGTCAGTGCTTCTAGCCCGTCACGAATGGCGCGGCGTTCTTGTGCAACCATAGAAGCGTCGCCAGTGATGCCAACAGCCTCGATCACCTGTTTGATGATCATGACGTTTTCCCATGCTGCAGCAGAGTGAAGATCCGCGTCTCCGCCATTCTCGTTGGCAAGAGCTGCAACTTCGGCAGCCGCATCTGTGATCGGTGCAAAGCTTGTTGGAATAATCATTCCCTCAGCTTCATCAGGACAACCTTTCATGACTTCTGCAGATGACGAAGATGTAAGTCCAACAATCAAACCAGGTTCGATCCGCTGGCGCGACATTTCCTTCAACATTCCGCACGTTGTGAAAGGATGCGAAGATACGATCAAGACTTCAGCACCTGACTTGCGAAATGCGCGCGCTTGAACGGCGAAATTCGTATCAGCCTGAAGCCAGTTAGCAGAACTATCCAGCACCGCTTCAAAACCAGACGCGATGTCTCCAGTTAAACCTTCCAGATTACCTGGTGCCCAAGTGAACCCATGACGGATTGCAGCCTGAACAATAACCTTGGAATACGTCCCGTTTGAGTGCCCTTGATCCGTCTCCGTACCACCATAGATCGTCTTTAGATCTGGCTGGTTTGTCGCAATCCATTCCCAGAGATTATCGTACATCGCTGGTTCATTTGGCGTGTTGCGGAACGTCCACTGCGAGATCTTCGCCAAGCCGTTACGAACGGCTGTGTCTGTAAGGATCGGCAGTTGCAGTCCAGTGTCGCCGGCGTCATCCACTTGCTTTTGGAAAACCCCAAACATCGCAGCAGCAGCACCAGAACAAGTTGGCCCAATGCCTACAAGAACGTCAGACGACGCGACGCGACGTGCGACAGCAATTGCTTGCTCTGCGTTACATGCGCTGTCGTGATATTCATATGCAAGCGTTGCCATCGTGCCGTCTGCCAGACGGATGCCACCTTCTTCGTTTACGCGCTTTACAGCGGCTTGGATGACGGCGTTTGAATTTACGCCGAACGAACGTAAAGGACCCGATTGTGCGCCCCAACCAGCAATGTTGATCACAGATTCCGCTGATGCAGTCCCCGCAGCCATTATGGCGACGGTCGCCACACATGTGGCAATAGATTTCAAATTATAGTCCATTCTTTTTTTCTCCCTAAGGTTTTGCTTCGATTAGTTTCGGGGTCTTGGCGCGGTTTTCCCGGGCACATTTGTATTCTCACTTTCTATTGTGTGACTATTTTCTACTGTTTTCTAACGCACTATTTGTTCCGAAAAACGGGCGCGCGCTTGTGAACAAATGCGTTCATCCCTTCTTTTTGGCCTTCGGTCGCAAAGGCAGCCTGAAAGAACAGGCGCTCCTTTTTCAAACCGTCGGAAAGGGGTGTCTCAAGTGCTGCGTTGACCGCGCACTTGGCCATTTTTACCGCGGGCGCATTGTAACCAGCGATTGTGTGTGCGGCCTCCAATGCGATTTGCAGCAATTCTTCTTTCGCCACTACGCGCGCGACCAGACCTACTTCTTTGGCTTCCTGGGCGCCGATGTTGCGTCCAGTCAAGACAAGGTCCATTGCCAGTGCTTTGCCTACGGACCGGGTCAAGCGTTGCGAGCCACCAATGCCAGGAAGTATACCCAGTTTGATTTCCGGTTGGCCAAATTGCGCGTCGTCTGCCGCGATTATAAAGTCGCATAGCAAAGCCAGCTCACATCCGCCGCCCAAAGCAAACCCGCCGACCGCAGCGATGATGGGTTTGGAGATTGAAGACACCGCATCCCAGGGCGATAGAAAATCGTCCATGTAGAAATCAGTGAACGACTTTTCAGCCATTTCTTGGATATCGGCGCCAGCCGCAAATGCACGCGCGCTGCCGGTGACGACAATTGCGCCAATATCTGGATCGGCGTCAAAACTCCGTAGCGAAGCCAAAGTTTCCTCAGCCAACTGCCGATTAAGTGCGTTCAATTGTTTCGGGCGATTCAGTGTGATCAGACCCACGCGTTCCCGCCGTTCGACAATGATCATTTCGTAGTCGGAAGGCTCCGGTAATGTCAAAGTCTTTGCCTTAACGGGCTTGTTGGATATCGTATTCATGTTTCTCTCCAATCAGGCGGCACTAGAATTGCGCCGTGGCGCATTGCTGGTGCTTTTGGCATCTGCGTTTTTGTGCTTGGTTGCGGGTTGATCATAGGATCCACGACCCGCCATTAGTTCAGCCAAGACAGATTCACGATGTTGGCTGAGCCCGGGCGCATGCATCGCAACGTCAGTGTCGATTTCCTCATGCCCGGTAAGTTTGATCGGGTTCCCCGCCGTCTTAAATGGTTTGCCGTTTGGACCCTGCACTTTCACAATCATATTTCGCGACAATAGCTGCGGGTGATCCAAAATTTTATCGATGGTATTGATAGGCGAACAGGGCACCCCTGCTTCGTTCAGCACGTTGATCCAGTGTTGCACTGGCTTTTTGCTAAGTAACTTTTCGATCTCAACGACCAATTCAGGGCGGTTTTGTACACGCAACGGATTGCTTGCGAACCTGGAATCAAGAGCCAAGGCCGTGTCGCCAATTGTTTCGGCCATCAACAGAAAAAGCGTATCATTACCGGCGGCTATAATAATCTTATCATCAGCAGCACGGAAGCTTTCGAACGGCGCCAATGCCGGATGTGCGTCGCCAGCGCGTGTAGGTGCAACGCCGTTGATATCGCACGACGCAAGTGCCGTTTCCATCAACGCGGCCTGACAGTCGAGCATTCCAATATCAACGCGTGTGCCCTGTGCGTCTTTAGTTCGGCTATAAAGAGACGACACAATTCCCACAACGGCAAACAACGCCGCCCCAAGATCGCCAAAACTGGTGCCAACACGCGCCGGTTCACCGTCAGGCCAGCCCGTCAAACTCATGACACCGCCCATAGCTTGCACAACCATATCGTAACCGGGTAGTTCGCTGAAAGGTCCGGAATGCCCAAAACCTGAGATTGAGGCATAGATCAGATGTGGGTGGGTTTTTGCCAAGCGGTCAGGGCCATACCCCAACCGGTCCATGACACCAGGGCGAAAGTTCTCAACTAGTACGTCAGATGTATCCAACAACTGTTCCAGCAGAGCACGGTCACGCGGTGATTTGATGTCCAACGCAATGCTTTCTTTGCGCCGGTTAAAACAAGTGAAATAAGCCGATTCATCTTCAATAAACGGGCCGAATTCACGGGTATCGTCTCCGCTGCCTATCTTTTCGACTTTGATCACACGGGCACCCAGATCGGCAAGGACCATAGTACAATATGGACCAGCTAGAACTCGAGAAAAATCGAGGACAGTAACCCCATTCAAAGGGCCTTTTTTCAGTGGAATGTCGTCATTGCTGGCCATGTGTCGCTCCTCGAGATTCAGAAACGATCCAACCCGCTGCCTTTTCGGCGATCATGAGTGTTGGACTGTTAGTATTACCGCTTGTGATGGTCGGCATAACGCCAGCATCCACGACCCTTAGACCGCGAATGCCGCGCACTCTTAATTTACCGTCAACGACCGCCATCTCATCATTGTGCCTGCCCATTTTTGTGGTTCCAACGGGATGAAAGATCGTCGATCCAATATCGCCTGCCGCCCTGGCCAGTTCTTGGTCTGATTGATAGTTTGCCCCTGGCTTGATCTCTTTGGGACGATATTTAGCCAGAGAAGGTTGTTCTGCTATTTTGCGCGCGACGCGCAAACTGTCGGCGGCCACTTTGCGATCTTCTTCGGTATCCAAATAATTTGGTGCAATTGCGGGCGCATCTTCGGGCCGCGGCGATTTCAACAGCACCGAACCACGACTTGTGGGATTTAAATTGCATACACTTGCTGTGATAGCCGGAAAGTTATGTAGCGGCTGGCCAAAAGCCTCAAGACTAAGTGGTTGCACGTGAAACTGAATGTTTGAATGCTCGCGCGCTGGATCACTTTTGGTAAAAATTCCCAGTTGTGACGGGGCCATACTCATTGGCCCTGTCCGCTTTAGGGCATATTCCAGCGCAAAAAGTGCCTTACCCAAGAATGTCGAGGCCAATGTGTTCAATGTCTTGACGCCGCTAACTTGATAAACGGTTCGAATTTGCAGGTGATCTTGAAGGTTTTGGCCAACGCCAGGCAGATTATGTTGAACATCTATTCCAATGCGACCAAGATGATCGGCGGATCCAATCCCGGACAATTGTAATATCTGCGGGCTACCTATCGCCCCAGCGCTGAGGATCACTTCCTCCGTGGCAACGATTGTTTGTGGTTGGCCGTCGCGGCGCAGGTCGACTGATGTGCATCTCAAATGACCGTCATCATCCCGCTCGAGTCCCAGCTTGGTCACATGTGATTGCGTCCAGATTTCAAGGTTCTTTCTGCTCTGTACTGGACGCAGGAATGCTTTGGACGTGTTCCACCGCCAACCATTGCGCTGATTGACGTCGAAATATGAGACACCAGTGTTGTCGCCGGAATTAAAATCGTCGGTATGAGGGACGCCGGCCTCTGTCGCGGCCTTTGCGTATGCGTCAAGAATTTCCCATTTCAGGCGCTGTTTTTCGATACGCCATTCGCCACCGGCAGCATGGGCTCCATCGGGGGTTTCAACTCGGCCGTTGTCGTCGCGCGGAAAACCAGCCAGCCGATAATAGCTTTCGTGCATTTTGAAGTCTTCAAGACAATCGGACCACGACCATTCGTTCTGACCGGTGATATTCGCCCACCCATCATAGTCTCGCGCCTGACCGCGCATGTAGATCATGCCATTAATAGATGAGCATCCACCTAGAACTCGGCCGCGCGGGTAAAGTAGCGAACGTCCATTCAAGCCCTTCTCATTCTCGGTTCGGAATTGCCAATCTGTCCGTGGGTTGTCGATACAATAAAGGTAGCCCACTGGAATATGAATCCAGTGGTAATTATCTTTTCCTCCTGCTTCCAGAAGCAAGACTCGTTTGGAACTGTCAGCGCTCAGGCGGTTGGCCAGCAAAGCACCAGCTGTCCCAGCACCGACAATAATATAGTCGAAAATCTGACCCATCAAATGGACACAGCAATGATGATCGCGGCGGGTGCCGCTCTGCCTTGAGAGTGTCGACACGTTTTTAGTTTTTGGTTTTCCATCGCCTCACCCCCATTTTTTGCAATTGATCGTCTCCGGATCGAATTTTATTGACCGATCGTCTATTAAATTTCCGCAGCCAATCTTGCACTTATTGTGTTCTGAACTTAACTTTCAAACTGAAGTATTATGTTTTATCGTAGATATTTTTTGACCGATCGTCTTTAAAAAAACTAAGATCAACCGCGTCCCTTGACCGCCTAAGGCCCTAAGCTGGAAAGAAAATCTGTCTTATAAGCATCCAATGGCCCAGCCCTACGCTCAAGATTCGCGCGTAAGATTGCACCTTCCCAACCAATCCAAAATACCTCTGCCTTTTTTTCGCAGTTGATATCGGTGGATATTTCTCCAAGCTTTTGCGCTTCACGCAAGCATGACGCAGTCTTTGCTTGCCAGCCGCAAAAAACATCAACGATCTTTTGCCTAAATGAACCTGGAAGCGCAGCCATTTCTTGTCCAAGATTTCCGACCAGACATCCTCTCAGAAAATCAAATCGTGCGAGGTTTTGACGCGCTTCCGTCATAAAATCGCTAATTCGCTCAAGCGGCGATCTAGATGAATTTAAATAGCACTTATCAAGCTTGGAATTGAAGTACTGTGCGTAGCTATCAATGAGAACAAGGCCGAACGCCTCTTTGCTTTCGAAGTACACATAAAATGACCCTTTTGGCACACCCGCTTTTTTTACAACTTCATCCAATCCGGTCGAAACAAAGCCCTTTTCGGTTAGAAGTTCGACACCAACTCTTATCAGCAATTCACGTCTTTCTTCATACTCCGCTGGATCCTTCCGCGGGCGCCCTCTTGTTCTATTAATGCCGACTACTTTGCTCATAGTCACTTTCTATAGACAGTCGTTTATTAAAGCAAGGTTAAAAATTTGTTTTGATCTTGCCCCGAGACATTAGAATTCCACACAATTGACCGATTATAAATTTCCGCTCGCATGTGCGGTGTTGTCTTATGCCGACTGGAAATGTCGCTGGAGTGATTGACGCTAAGTGAGGTGTTTCTACAGATGGTCCTCATGAATAATCGTGATAAGGGTGCTGTCAACTAAATTAGAACCCCCATCAGATCGCTAGCACAGCCTAAATCTATGAGCTCAATAGGTGACGCCACTCAGCGAGAGCAGCGGCACAGTACAGACCCAAAAACCCACCCCACATCTCCCCCTAGACGCAGGGTAGGCTTGGACGATTGACCTCGAATGCTTGTCATAAGTGGATTACTGCTCTGGCACTCTCACCCCCTCCACGATCTCCCGCTTCTGCGCATCACTGATCCCCGCCGAGTAGAGCCCGTAGGTAAGCTTATTGGCCGACCTAGCGGAGTGATGCCCAACAAGTGTTGCAGTGAAGTGCTCTGGGACGCCTGTGCGCTCACACTCGGTGATGAACCACTTACGAGTGCTGTGGAAGACGGTGCCATGCAGCTCTGGATGCCTCTGCCTCAGCTTTGCATACCGCTTCACCACCCTATCCACTGTGAGATATGGGAACAGCCTGCCAGCTCTCGGCAGGACGGTATCCAGCAGCTGTTCGAGGATACCATGCAGCGGCACCTCCCGCTCTGCGGCCTTGGACTTCAGAAGTCTCACCGCATTGGGCTTGATGCTAACAAACCGCCCCAGGTTGCCCTTTGCTGTGACGTCCTCCGCCATGAGCCCACATATCTCCCCAGAGCGCATGCCTGTGAGCAAGCCAAACAAGAGAGCACTGTGCAGCACCCTGTCCTGAGCTGCCAACAACACACTGACCTGGTCATCCGTCAGCACCCCATGGGGATGCACCTCGGGCCTGTCTTTGACCTTGAGGGCTTCCCAGGGGTTGGCTCCCAGCTCCCCCTCACCAGCACACCAGTCAAGGAACTGGGACATCTGCTTGAGGATGCGAGCCTGGGTCTGGGGTGCCAGGGTGATGCCCTCAGAAGCGACTGACAGGTTTGCAAGGTCAGCCAAGCCAGCGTCCTTGCCCTGCCTATACTTGCGCACGTTGGGAGAGAGCCAGGTGATGTAGCCCAGCACCTCTTTCCCATGGCTCAGGGACAAGTCACCAACAGAATGCTTGCCCAAGTGGGAGGTCAGCAGTGACAGCGCAAAGCGCACCGACTTGTAGCTGCCTGGGCGGAGACGTTCAGCTGTCTCAGCAAGGTAGGCTAGTGCCAGCTCTGCTACCAACCGCTCACCCACAAGACGAGCACGCTGATATCGAGGGCGACCCACAGCCAGTCGAGGACCTTGGGTAGCAGTGGGAGAAGTGGTGTGAGGGGTAGCAAGGGCATGGGCCTGAGCCTCCTTTATGATGGTTGTGAAGGTTTGGTTCAGCTCAGCCACACGGGCCTTGGCTTGAGTGGCATCCCCTGTCTTGAGGGACTACTTGAGGGCAGTGCCCAAGAGGGGTTGCAGTGCCTTGGGGTAGACCCTGCGGTAGATCCAGGTGTTGTGCTTTTTGTAGGCGTGTTTGATGCGTATCGACATGACGTCTCCTTGGGGGCAATTGCCCCGGTTGTGTGGTGAGGTTGAGGTTTTGTGAGCAGCGCCAAGGGGGCTCAGGGACTAAGCCCTTCCCTGACGCCTGCTCGGACTAGGTCGGTCCCGCTAGGACCTGCAGAACCAACGCAATGTCTGGTTCTCCGTACTCCCCAGCAAGGGGACCTGTGAGGGCAGTGCCTGTGATGCAGTCCTCGAAGACTTCATCCACCAAGAACTGGTGTGAGGGGATCTCGTCAAAGCCAGCAATCATCACGATGCTGCCTGGGGTGATGGTAAGGTCTGTCATCCTAGGCCCTCCTCAGCAGGAGGTCAGGCAACAGCAGGCCCAGGGTTAGGCTTAGTGGGATTGGAAAGGGGAAGGGCTTGATGAACTCAGGCAAGCCAGCAAGCACCACAAGGGCCCCTGCGAGTACCTGTGGGACTGCCAGTGAGATGTCCCAGCGTTTGCGCAGTTGCCACTGCAAGGCAAGCCGAAGCGCACCCCCTGCAAGAGCAAGGGCTGTGAAGGTCGTAAACATGATTGGTCTCCATGATGGTTGATATCATTATAGAGGCCTAAAAGTTCTCAGTTTTGGGACGGAGTGGGCAGTACCTTCGAGTACCCAACTAGCTGAGTACCCGAGTACCCGGGCATCTAATTAGGCAAGTAGGCTAGTAGGCTAGTAGGCAGCCCAGAATCTCGACCTAGGCTTTGATGCTCCTTCGATTACTCTGCATACTGATGGAGGGTGACAATACCCGCTTACGGGCCCCCTATGTGGACACACTTAGGACCTCCCCATATGCCCCTCAGTATTGGCATCTCGATAGGGTAGTGGGGGGTTCTTGTCTGTGGTGACATAGCAATTGCCACCCTTCCTCGGGTCTCCTTACGGGTCCCCTATATGAAGAGGGTTAGAGGGTCCCCTTAGGGTGTTATTGTTCTTCTGTTATTCATCACAAACATACTCACCTTCTAGGGTTACTCCTTGGGTCCTCCTGTGGGGAGACCTCGAGAGTTTCCCTCAGGTGCTTCCTGGGAGCGGCATGCAGGATGAGGTTCTTGGATATTACTGATCATTTAACCTTGGTGATGTCTTATGGGGTCTCCTTACGGGTCCCCTATATGAAGAGCCTAAGAAGGGCCCTTAGGGTGTTATTGTTCTTCTGTTATTCTACCACAAACATACCTCCCCCTAGGGACCTACTCCAGGGTGACCTCAGGGACTTACCCTAGGGTGACCTGAGGGGTGATCCCGGTATGATCCTTGAAGACCTTCTTCATGATCGTGATTGTTGTTTGTTTATACTCCTCCATCACGATGACAGCATCATGGACGGGGAGGGCGATGATACCCTCCGATCTGAGGGCTTCCAGGACTTCCACAAGAATATCGGACTCTTTACGGAACAACTGCATACCGATCCCTGAGGTCATCTGTGGGTAGATTGCTGGATGCTTTCTCGCCACAGCCTCAAGGATGTCTTTGATGGTGTACCTTGAAGGTATGAGCTTACGGACACCCTTGGGCATCTTTGTGGGTACCTTACTGCTGTTGATGAGAGCTTGGATGACTGTCTTGATGCCCTTGCGATAGTCTGTTGGGATGCCTTCCGCTGACAGATCATACAGGTCTCCTTCAGGAGGTTTGGTGCCTGTCAGTCCATACAGTATTGCAAGGCTCATCTGTCCGTAGTCGAGCTCAACACAACAATCACCCTCGATGAGGATATGCTCCTGACGCTCATCCGAGGTCATGGCTTGCCAGAACCCACCGTAGAGCCTTCCACCTTGTCCAAAGTCAGAGTTGTTGAAGATGCGA
>Ga0115008_10002060_pt1 | contig 16662 bp, 17 predicted proteins | sample FraStrMetagenome_FD_87164 | JGI IMG/M metagenome (GOLD analysis project Ga0115008, IMG submission 87164) | Marine eukaryotic phytoplankton communities from Arctic Ocean - Fram Strait ARC3M Metagenome | ecosystem: Environmental > Aquatic > Marine > Oceanic | place: Fram Strait | collected...
CCATTAGAATTTAAAAAGCCTGTTTTAGCGGCTAAGGCACCTATCATATCCAATCCGTTATCAATATCTTCTTTAGAGATTGTTGCCTGAGGAACACCCTCAAAAATATCTAAAAAGGTCTGTTCATCTAACGATTTTAAATCTTCAGAAGTAGACTTGCCAAAAAGAATTTGAGAAGCTTTTATAGCATTGTCAAACGCTTCCTGACCGTGTGTCATAACAGTGACCTCTTCTCCAATTTTCTTTTGAAGTAAACGCAAGTGCGGAGCTTCCCTGTGTTCTGCCACCAAGGCCTCAACGGCATTCTTATCTAAAAAAGTAAAGATTTTAATATATTTTTCAGCATCTTCATCAGAAGAGTTCAACCAATATTGATAAAATTTATAAGGAGAGGTTCTCTTGGCATCTAACCAAACATTCCCACCTTCTGTTTTTCCAAATTTTGTGCCATCTGCTTTGGTAACTAAAGGCACTGTAATGGCGTACGCTTTTCCTTGTGCTTTTCTTCTTATTAATTCTGTTCCTGTGGTAATATTTCCCCACTGGTCAGAACCACCCATTTGTAACTTGCAGTCTTTCTCTTTGTAGAGGTGATAAAAATCATAGCCTTGAAATAATTGATAAGTAAACTCTGTAAAACTCATTCCTTCCTTAGACTCAGAACTCAAACGTTTTTTCACAGAGTCTTTTGCCATCATATAATTTACCGTAATGTGTTTTCCTGTATCTCTTACAAAATCTATCAAAGAAATATCTTTCATCCAATCAAAATTATTCACCAATTCTGCAGGATTATCAGCGGTAGTATCAAAATCTAAAAACCTGCTTAATTGAGATTTTACCCCTTCAATATTTTTCAATAAACTTGCTTCATCCAACAAATTTCTTTCTGCAGATTTTCCAGAAGGATCACCCACCATTCCAGTAGCACCACCCACCAAAGCAATAGGTTTGTGTCCGGCATTCTGAAAATGCTTTAAGATTAAAATTTGTACCAAACTTCCAATATGCAACGAGTCTGCAGTAGGGTCAAATCCAATATAGCCAGCAGTAGCATGCTCTAATAAGTGCGCTTCAGTTTCTGGCATAATATCATGCAATAATCCTCGCCATCGTAACTCTTCAACAAAATTTGTCATCTTCTTACTTTATAAAAAGCAAAGATACATTTCTGAGGTAAATAAACTAAATTCGTTGTATGATTTTAGTTACAGGCGGCACAGGCTTAGTTGGATCTCATTTGTTGGTTCGTTTAACACAAGAAAATGAACCCATAAGAGCTATTTATAGAACACCCAAGAGCATAGAAAAAACTAAAAATGTTTTTTCTTATTACCCCAATATTTCTCCAGAGTTATTTAACACCATAGAATGGGTACAAGCAGATATTACAGACGTACCGTCTATGATTCCGGCTTTTAAAGGCGTAAAAAAAGTCTATCATTGTGCAGCAATTATTTCTTTTGATCCTGCAGATTATAGAACCATGAGAAAGGTAAACATTCATGGCACCGCTATTATTGCCAATTTGTCCATAGATGCCAAGGTAGAGAAATTGTGTTATGTGAGTTCAATTGCCACCATTGGAGATGATCCCAAAAAAGAAGTAGCTACTGAAGAAAATGAATGGGTAGGGAATGAAAAAAATAATGGCTATGCCATAACAAAATATGGTGCAGAAACAGAAGTTTGGCGCGCTAGCCAAGAAGGTGTGGATGTTGTTATTGTAAACCCAGGAGTTATTTTAGGAAGTGGGTTTTGGTCCTCAGGGTCGGGCACTATGTTCTCACAAGTATACAAAGGATTCCCTTTTTATTCTGAAGGCATTACAGGTTTTGTTGGAGTAAAAGACGTTATTCATTGTATGGTAGCATTAATGGAAAGTACCTGTAAAAACGAACGTTTTATTGTCGTGTCTGAAAATAAAAGTTTTAAAGAAGTTTTGTTTTCTATTGCCGATGCCTTTGGCAAAAAAAAGCCATCAAAATGTGTCCAGCCTTGGCAGGCAAGTTTGTTTTGGAGATGGGAGTGGTTGGTGTCAAAAATAACAGCAAGAAAAATAAGAATGAGCAAGTATACAGCGAAAACATTACACTCAAAAACCTATTATTCTTCGGGTAAAATAAAAAAATTAATAATAAAAAAATTTGAAAGTATAGAAGAGGTTATTACATATGTGAGTGATGATTTTCTAGATTGATTTTTTCTTCAAACCTCTTTTCTTTTTTAAAAACTCTATCGGTAACTTTCTTTTTTTAGACAAATCAATTTTATCGATGTTTTTATTCTTCCTCCTCGCTGCTTTTTCCTTTTTTAAAGAATCTTGGCGAACGGAATCTTTGACCTTTTTAATTTGCTCAAATAAAGTAAGCTCTTCTTTTAACAAACCCAATACCTTATCAAACATTGGCTCGTAGACATCAACTTTAGATGTGTAATAGAAATTACTGCGATTAAAACGTAAGCTATCTATTTTGTATGCTTGGTATACTAGAGGGATATAGCTGACTTGTCTCCGGAGGTCTTTGTTTTTTATGCCTTTTGCAGAAGTGGCTAAATACAAATCTTTTAAAAGTAAAATCATAGAATCTTTAGGAATAAGATCTTCTGGTTTTTCGTAGATGGTGTTGCCTGTGCAAGAAGCCAGTATAGAAAGTGAAATTAAAACAATAAGTATATTTTTTATCATCTGTTAAAAGTAATTCGTTTTCCTTTAACGGTGTTGTTAAAAACACCATGATCATACATTAAAACACCATTTACAAAAGTGTGAGTAATGCTAGAAGAAAAAGTAATTCCTTCAAAAGGAGACCATCCACATTTGTATAAAATAGTTTCTTTGTTAACAGTTTGGGGCGCTTTTGTATCTACCAAGACCAAATCAGCAAAGTAACCTTCTTTAATGAATCCTCTTTTTTCTATTTGAAATATTTTGGCTGGATTGTGGCATGCCTTTTCAACCAGTTTTTCTATTGAAATAGTGTTTTCTTTTACCTTTTCTAACAATGCAATCAATACATGCTGAACCAGAGGTCCGCCACTTGGAGCCTTTAAATAAGAATTAGATTTTTCTTCTAAGGTATGTGGCGCATGATCTGAAGCAATAATATCTATCCTGTCATCTAACAAAGCCTCCCATAAACCTTTTCTGTCGTTTGCCGTTTTTACCGCAGGATTCCATTTAATATGTGTGCCTTTTTTTGCATAATCTTCGTCAGAAAACCACAAATGATGCACACAAACTTCTGCAGTAATTTGTTTTTCCTCTAGTGGAATATCATTTCTAAAAAGAGAGGTTTCTTTTGCTGTTGATATATGAAAGACATGCAATCTTGCACCTGTTTTTTTTGCCAATGCAATGGCTTTAGAAGATGATAAATAACAAGCTTCTTCACTCCTAATAACCGGATGCAATGCAATGGGAATGTCATCTCCATAAATATCTTTGTAATGAGCAGTATTCTTTTTGATGGTTTCTTCATCTTCACAATGAACAGAAATAATGAGTTTAGTAGAGGAAAATATTTTTTCTAATACCTCAAGATTGTCTACCAACATATTCCCTGTAGAAGAGCCTAAAAACAATTTAATACCAGCCACTGTTTTTGGATCGGTTTGTAAAAGTTCTTCCAAATTGTCATTAGTGCCACCAAACATAAAAGAGTAATTTGCATAAGATGTTTTTTTCGCAATAGTAAACTTATCCTCCAATAGTTCTTGAGTAGTAGCCTGAGGAATGGTATTAGGCATTTCAATAAAGGTGGTGATTCCACCAGCAACAGCAGCCTTGCTTTCTGTAGCAATGGTTGCTTTGTGAGTTAGGCCTGGTTCTCTAAAATGAACTTGGTCATCAATTAACCCTGGGATCAGATGTTTTCCTCTGGCATCAATAATAGTAATATTGGTAGCTGTAATTGATGAAGCTATTTTTTTTATAAATCCGTTTTCAATAAGAAGATCTCCAAGAAATGTAGCTCCCTCATTTACAATGGTTGCATTTTTTATAAGATATGAATTCATCGTAAGCCTTTTAATTTCATTTTTATAACCCCAAATAGCGCTTCTTGAACTATTCCACCACTCATTTTAGAATCACCTAAAGTTCTGTCTCTAAAAATTACAGAAACTTCCTTAATGGTAAATTTATGTTTCCACGCTTTAAATTTCATTTCAATCTGAAAAGCATATCCAACAAAACGAATCTTATCAAGTTCAATAGTTTCTAACACGTTTCTTTTGTAGCAAACAAAACCGGCTGTTGTGTCATGTACGGGGATTCTAGTTATAAAACGAACATACTTTGAAGCAAAATAAGACAATAAAACACGTTTCATTGGCCAGTTCACAACATTTACACCTTGCGAATACCTAGAACCGATAGAAACATCTGCACCTTCATTTTTACAAGCATGGTATAGTCTATTTAAATCTTTTGGGTTGTGAGAAAAATCGGCATCCATTTCTATAATGTAATCATACTTTTTTTCAATAGCCCACTTAAATCCATGAATATATGCAGTTCCAAGACCATTTTTCCCTTTTCTATTTTCAATAAAAAGACGCTTCGGGTGATGTTTTATTAGATTTTCAACTATATTGGACGTACCGTCTGGAGAATTATCATCAACAACTAAAATATGAAACTTTTTTTTTTGATTAAAAACAGCTTCTATAATAGCTTCAATGTTTTCTTTTTCATTGTATGTTGGAATAATTACTAAAGTATCAGACATAAAAATGTGATAAAAGAGTGACAAATATACATTTTTTTATTACTAATTTTGTGTTAATATTAGTTACAACAAAGAAGCAATGGAGGCTGTTCAAAGAGATGTTTTATCAAATAACTGGATCGTATTGATTTTCATATTTTCAATTGGAATTCTTTTCTTTCTCAAAATATTTAACACAGATAAATTAAAAGGATATGCAACCTCCATTTTTAATAAAGGATTTATAGAAATAGAAGCTGAAGAGAATTATTTTCGATTTTCTTTTTTTCATGTAGGGTTTTCTTTTTTTTTCTTGTTGATGTTAACTGTTTCTATCTATTTAACGATGCATCAAAACTTCCAAAAAGAGGCTTTTTTGTTTTTAGATTATTTACAAGTTTCTAAGTATGTTTTGTTGTGTCTGACAATTAGATATGTGGTAGATTTCTTATTGATTATCTTGTTTGAAATAAGAGATAGTTTGGTAACGTATTTTTTCTTCTCAAGAAGAAGCTATTCCTATTCAATTTCACTTGGGCTACTTATATTAAATATACTCTATTTTTATACCTTTAATAGTTATTACTTTTTAATATTTGGAATTATAGCTCTTTTTTCAATTAGATATCTTTTGATTCTATATTATAACAAAAACCTGATTATTAAAGAGTTGTTTTATTTTATTTTGTACCTTTGCGCTTTCGAATTAGCACCGCTATTCGTTTTGTTTAAATTGATATTTTAAATAAAATAGAAGTAGATTATGAAAGTGAAAACAATCCTGGTGTCTCAACCAGAACCAAAAACAGAAACATCTCCTTATTCTGACTTGTCTGATAAACAGAAAGTTAAAATAGATTTTAGGCCTTTTATTCATGTTGAAGGGGTCACTACCAAAGAGGTGAGAGCTCAAAAAATTGATTTATCACATTTTACTGCAATTGTTCTTACAAGTAGAAATGCTGTAGATCATTTCTTTAGAATAGCTGAAGAAATGCGCTTTAAAGTGCCAGATGCTATGAAATATTTTTGTCAATCTGAAGCAGTTGCTTTCTATTTACAGAAATACGTAGTGTACAGAAAACGTAAAATTTATGTTGGTAAAAGAACATTTCCTGAATTAGGAAAACTAATTAAAAAGCATAAAGACGAGAAATTTTTATTACCCTCATCAGATAAATTAAAACCCTTAATTCCTTCTGAACTAGATGCGCTAGGTGTGAATTGGAAAAGAGCCATTTTATACAAAACAGTCGTGAGTGACTTAACTGATTTAGAAGATGTTTTCTATGATATTTTAGTGTTTTTTAGTCCCTCAGGAATAGATTCATTATTTTTGAATTTCCCAGAATTTAAACAAAAAAATACTCGAATTGCAGTCTTTGGTAATTCTACCGTAAAAGCTGCAACAGAAGCTGGTTTAAAGTGTAATATTACAGCTCCGTCTCCTGAGACACCCTCTATGACGATGGCCTTAGAAAAGTATATTAAACTAGTAAATAAAAAATAGCAGACTATTTTTTTTAGAAATAAAAGAGTAAAAAACCAAGTATGTATACTTGGTTTTTTTATGCAAATAAAGTAGCAAATATTTCTTCAATTTTTCCGACAAGGAGCAGCTTTATGCCTTGTTCCTTTTGTGTAATTTTGTTGTATTTAGAAGCAACAAATGTTTTATATCCTAGCTTTTTAGCTTCTGAGATTCGTTGGTCTATCTTAGAAACAGGTCGTATTTCTCCTGCCAAACCAATTTCTGCTGCAAAACATACGTTAGGTGAAATTGCAACATCCTGATTGGAAGACAAAATTGAAGCAACAACAGCAAGATCAATAGCAGGATCATCAATGCTAATGCCCCCCGTAATATTTAAAAATACATCTTTAGCAGCTAATTTGAATCCAGCTCTTTTCTCTAAAACAGCTAATACCATATGTAGGCGTTTTAGATTATAACCTGTAGTTGTTCTTTGTGGAGTTCCATAAACAGCAGTGCTAACCAAGGCTTGAACTTCAATCATCAAAGGCCTTATTCCTTCTAGGGTTGAAGCTATAGCTGATCCGCTTAAATCGGCATCTTTTTTAGAAATGAGAATCTCAGACGGATTTGAAACTTCTCTCAGTCCGTTTGAAAGCATTTCATAAATACCTAATTCTGAAGTAGAGCCAAATCTATTTTTTTGAGAACGCAATATTCTGTAGGTGTGATTTCTATCGCCTTCAAATTGTAAAACAACATCGACCATATGTTCTAAAATCTTCGGACCAGCTATTTGCCCCTCTTTGTTTATATGGCCAATTAATAAAACAGGAGTGCCTGTTTCTTTTGCAAATTTTATGAGCTCTGCAGTAGTTTCTCTAATTTGAGAGATGCTCCCGGGAGACGCTTCTATAGCGTTTGTATGGAGCGTTTGTATGGAGTCTATCACCAAGACTTGAGGTGTTACATCTTCAATATTTTTAAAGATTTCTTGCGTATTTGTTGCTGTTAAAATAAGACAATTAGAAGGATGTTTTTGAATTCTTTCTGCCCTCATTTTTATTTGAGACTGACTTTCTTCTCCAGACACATACAAGACTTTATGAGGTATTGCAAGAGCTACTTGTAATAGTAATGTAGATTTTCCAATACCTGGCTCACCACCTAACAATGTTACAGATCCTTTTACCAAACCACCACCTAAAACAGTATCTAATTCGTTGTTTTTTGTAGGAACTCTTTCTTCTGCATTCAATTGAATTTCTTCAATTTTTAAAGGTTTTGAGATGGTTTTTATAGGCTTAGATTGTTTCCATTCTCTTGCTACTTCTTTTTGAATTATTTCTTCAACAATGGTATTCCATTCATGACAAGCATTGCATTGCCCCATCCATTTAGCATGTTGTGTTCCACAATTCTGACAGAAAAAAGTAGTTTTAGCCTTCGCCATTAAATATAAATTTACACAAAGAAAAGAAAATTACTTTGCTTTATTGCAGATTGGTAAAAGTAAAAAAGAGAGCCCACCAAAAACGATCACCATAGCAGTTTGTGCAGTCCACATAATCCAACCAAAAGCACTAGCAGGTTCTGTAGGGATATCAAATAGTGCTAAAGCAGCAGTAACAGCAATTGGGTACAAACCAATCCCACCGTTGGTAGCAGCAATAGAAAATCCACCAGCAATAAAACCAATTAAAACACCACCAAATGGCACTTCTAACCCCTCAATTGCAGGTATTGTAGCCCAAAACATAAGCACATACATAGCCCATATAAATAAGGTATGAAAAATGAAAGCCCATTTTTTTTTCATTTTAAAGATACTTGTAACACCTTCAACTAAACCGAAAACAAAGGTTTTTATTCTTAAAAAAAACCCTGATGTTGCTTTTTTTACAAAGTAAGTAAATATGTAAAAAACAAGAATTAAAATTACCAACACCACCCCAATTTTTGTTGGATCAAAATTATTAGATAAGAGTTCGTAAATAAAATCAAACTGAACAAAAAGGGTGACAATTATGATGCATAGCATCATAATTAAGTCGGCAATTCGCTCTGCAACGATTGTTCCAAATCCTTTTTCGAAAGGTATATTTTCATAATTTGTTAACACTAAAGCTCTAGATACTTCACCTGCTCTTGGGAGCGCTAAATTCACTAAATAACCAACTAAAACAGCCAAAATACTATTCGTAAACTTTGGTTTGAAGCCTAAAGGGTCTAACATAAATTTCCACCTGTATGCTCTAGAGAAGTGACTTAAAATCCCAAAAAATAATCCTAGAAAAATCCAATTATAGTTTGCGTCTTTAAAATAACCAAGTAAGATGTCAACAGAAATTTTTGAGATAGAATACCAAACTAGAAAACCTCCAAATACAAGAGGTAACACAGTTTTTAATATTTTCTTTATAGAGAGAGTCACTAGGTAAGTGTATTGTCTTTTTCGTTGGGAAATACTAGAGAAGGCCTGAAACTTTTAGCCTCTTCAAAATCCATGAATGCATAGGTTATTAATATCAGTACATCTCCAACAGCAACTCTTCTCGCCGCCGCACCATTTAATGTAATTTCACCACTTTTTCTTACCCCAGGAATTACATAGGTTTCGAGACGCTCTCCATTATTATTGTTGACAACTTGAATGCGTTCTCCTTCTATAATATTTGCAGCATTCATGAGGTCTTCATCTATGGTAATACTCCCTACGTAATTTAAATCGGCACCCGTTACTTTGACGCGATGAATTTTAGATTTGACAACTTGAATTAACATGCTGTAAAAGTACTACTTTTTTAAAAGTTAAATCTAAATAATTAGCTAAAAAGAAGTTAATAAGTTAACGAGATATTATCTATTAATCGAATGGTATTTGCATAGACAGCTATAAAAGCTCTGTACTGTTTTTTAGGGGATAATATTGTTGCATTTTCCAAGGTTTCTTCTTCAGCAATTACAAAGTACTCTAACTCAAAAAAAGAATGTTTTTTAAATTCATTTGACACCCATTTTTTAATGTCATCGATGGAATGAGTTTGTATTTTTTCAGCAGTTTTTTTTAATATTTTATAAATTATGGAAGCAGCATTTCTCTCGCCATCCGTTAGACGTTTATTTCTTGAACTCATTGCTAAGCCGTCATCTTCCCTAAAGGTAGAACATCCTACAACAGCAACAGGTAAGTGGTTTTTTTCTGCCATTTTACGTACTATTTGTAATTGTTGAAAATCTTTTTCTCCAAAATAAGCATTTGTTGGCTGTAAAATTTCAAATAGTTTTTTTACAATGGTCCCAACTCCATTAAAATGACCTTTTCTGAATCTTCCCTCCATTTGGGACTCTAGACCATCAAAATTAAAATGACTAGCGGAAATAGTATTAGTATATATTTCAGATACAGATGGGATAAAAACAACATCACAATGAACTTTTTCTAATAAATTTAAATCGCTTTTAATAGTTCTAGGGTAGTTTTCTAGGTCTTCCTTTTTGTTAAACTGTGTGGGATTTACAAATATACTTGCAATAGTAATATCATTATTTCTTTGGGATTCTTCAATTAAAGAGACATGGCCTTTGTGGAGCGCCCCCATTGTAGGCACAAATCCTATCGTAGTGTTTTCAGAATAGAACTCCTTAAAATATGTTCTAAGTTTTTTCTGAGTTTTAAAAACCTTCATATTATAATATTGTATATGACTGCAAACTTAGTATTTTAACAAGACTTTTGCATAAAAATTCGTACTTTTGCAAACTTATATAAAGGCTTAAATTTAATGAAAGATAAGAGAATATTGTATGTTTCTTCTGAGGTTGTACCTTATTTGCCAGAGACAGAGATAGCATCTACTGCATTTAATGTAGCAAAGAAAGCGCATTCTAAGGGTGTTCAAACAAGGATATTCATGCCTCGTTTTGGGGTAATTAATGAGAGAAGACATCAACTGCACGAAGTAATTCGTTTGTCGGGAATGAATCTTATAATCAATGACATGGATATGCCTTTGATTATTAAAGTTGCCTCGATACCTAAGGAAAGAATGCAAGTTTATTTCATTGATAATGATGAATACTTCAAAAGAAAAGCAATTTTTTCAGATGAAGATGATCAACTCTTTTCAGATAACGATGAAAGAGCGATATTTTTTGCTAAAGGAGTTGTTGAAACTGTTAAGAAATTAAACTGGGCGCCAGATATTATTCACGTTCATGGATGGATGGCTTCATTACTGCCACTATATATAAAAGAGTATTACAGCGATGAGCCTTTGTTTCTAGAAAGTAAAATAGTTACCTCTGTTTACGATAAAGATTTTGAAGGAACACTAAATAGCGGTCTTGCAGATAAAATAAAGTTTGATAAGATTTCAGATGATAAAATTAGCATTTTAGAAGAACCAAACTACACAAATATTATTAAAAGTGCAATATCAAATTCTGATGCAATTGTTCAAGGAAGTAAAAACATTCCAGGAGAAATTGCAGATGAAATCAGGAATAGTGGTATTCCTGGACTATCATTTCAAGAAGAAGATTCTTTTGAATCATATTTAAATTTTTACAAAGAATTAATATCAGAAGAGTAAACTTAGGTTGGTTATGTTAAGAAAATATATCAAAACAGCACTATATGTTGTTGTTACAGCGTTTTTTTTAGGGTCAGTTATTTCTTGCGAAGAAGATTTCAGAGATATAAGCACCGGAATAATTAGAAATGGAGAATTCACAACAAAAGACACTATTTTTCAGATAGAAGTTTTGGGGAAAAATATCGAAAACGTTCAATCAGATGGTTTTGTAATTGGTGGTGTCCTAGGGCAGTACCTATTGGGAGTCTATAATAATGACAAGTTCAAGAAAATAGAGGCATCTATTATTGCTCAACTTGGTATTCCCCAAGATTTAACGATAGTTGATGAAGAATATGGTTCAGACACAATAGTTGTTACTTCTATTGATACTGTATTGTTAAGAATACCATACAACGCATCTTTGTTGAGTACAACAGCTTCCAGCTTTGTCTTAGACTCTATTATAGGGGATCCATTTACAGCGTTTACCTTAAACGTATATAGACTAGAAACGTATTTAAGTAATTTAAACCCTTCATCTCCTTCCTCTCAGAACAAGTATTTTTCAGATCATAGCTATGATGTCTCTTCTGAAAAGTTAAACTTTTTTGAAGATACGCAATTCAAACCCAACGTAAGAGATACAGCTCAATATGTTACAAGGTCATTAAGTACTGGGGTTGTTTATGATACAGACACCATCATATATACTAACTCTAATCCTTTTATAAGTATCCCACTTAAAAAGAATCGAATTAAAGAGCTGCTTTTTGATCAATATGAAACTTCAAATTTTGCTTCTCAAGATGCATTTAACAATTACTTTAGAGGGCTAAAGATACAAGCAGAAGGAGACGGCGGTTCTCTGATTTCATTAAGTTTTAACAGTCCAACACTTCAGCCATTAATCGATATTTATTATACCAATACTGTTGTAACATCAGGAGGAACAGTTGTTATAGATACCATCAAAAAGACAGACACTTTTTTACTTGGAGGAATAAGAAATAGCGAATATAAAATGACTCCTAGTCAATCATCAGGGTCTAACAATATAGCAATACAAGGAACAGCGGGCTCTATGGCTCAGTTGAAAATTTTGGGAGATGACACTGATATGAATGGGATTCCTGACGGTTTAGAAGATTTAAGAACAGAAAACTGGCTTATCAATGACGCGGCTATTACGTTGTTTGTAGATAAAGATGTGGTTCTGCTAGATACAATAGCCCCTTTTCAACTATTTATATACAAAGACGGAGTAAGTAATTCTGGTGAAGAAAAGGCTAGTCAAATCCTAGATTATACAACAGAAGTTAATCAGGTAGGAGGCCTTTTACAACTAGACGAATCAAACAGACCTGATTCTTATACGTTTAAAATTACCGATTACATGTCAGAATTGTTGTCTGGTACTATAAATGATTTACCATTATTAGGTGTAAGAGCATTCAATCCAACGGATCTTCCTACTACTATTTCAGACACTATAGTTAGGAGTCATAATTGGAGCCCAAAAGCAGTCATGCTGTTAAATCATACGACTACTAATCAAGCAAGAAGAGCTCAATTAAAAATATCATATTCTATTAAAACAGTAAATGAGTAAACATTAAAAGCTATTATACACCCCCCTAAAAATATAAAAAAATGTGTGGAATATCAGGATATATTGGAAATAAAGAGGCGTACCCTATAATTATAAATGGATTAAAAAGACTAGAATATAGAGGTTACGACAGTGCAGGAGTTTTGATGTACGATGGTGCCGAAATTAATTTGTCTAAGACGAAAGGAAAAGTTTCTGCTTTAGAAGAAATAACCAACAAAGACCCAAAAAGAAAAGAAGGAAATATAGGGATTGGCCATACAAGGTGGGCTACTCACGGAGTTCCTAATGATATAAATTCTCACCCACACCTTTCTCAATCTGGGGATCTAGCAATTGTACACAACGGAATTATTGAAAATTATGATACCCTAAGAAAAGAATTAATTTCTAGAGGGTACACTTTCCAAAGCGATACAGATACAGAAGTTCTTGTAAATTTAATTGAAGAAGTAAAAAAACAAGAAAAATGTAAATTGGGAAAGGCTGTACAAATAGCACTGACTCAAGTAACAGGTGCTTACGCAATTGCCGTTTTTGATAAGAAAAAACCTAATGAAATTGTTGTAGCAAGATTAGGAAGCCCAATAGCAATTGGAGTAGGAAAGAACAATGAAGAATTTTTTATAGCTTCAGATGCTTCACCATTTATTGAGTTTACCAAGGACGCTATTTATCTAGAAGATGAGGAAATGGCGATTATCAAACTGGGAAGAGATATCCGAGTACGAAAAATAATGGATGATTCCTCTGTAGTTGCTATAATTCAAGAGCTTCAAATAAGCTTAGAGCAAATAGAAAAAGGAGGGTATGATCATTTTATGATTAAAGAAATTCACGAACAGCCAAAGGCTATTACAGACACCTATAGAGGAAGAATGTTGGCTGATGAAGGAATTATAAGAATGGCCGGTGTAGATGATAACCTTCAAAGGTTCCTCGATGCTGAACGTATTATTATTGTAGCCTGTGGAACATCATGGCATGCAGGGCTTGTTGGAGAATATCTTTTTGAAGACATGGCTAGGATTCCTGTTGAGGTTGAATATGCATCTGAATTTAGATATAGAAATCCAATTATAACACCCAAAGATATTGTAATTGCTATTTCCCAATCTGGAGAAACTGCAGATACGTTGGCTGCCATAAAATTAGCAAAATCTAAAGGGGCATTTGTTTTTGGAGTGTGTAACGTAGTGGGCTCTTCTATTTCCAGAGAAACACATGCTGGAGCCTATACGCATGCAGGTCCAGAAATTGGAGTTGCTTCTACCAAGGCGTTTACAACTCAAATTACAGTACTATCATTAATAGCACTAAAATTAGCAAAAGCTAGAGGAACACTTTCAAATACAGAATTTAATACTTACTTACAGAAAATGAAATTAATACCTTCTAAGGTTCAAAAATTACTAGAACTTGACAGTAAGGTTAAAGAAATAGCGAGTGTTTATAAAGACGCTAAAAACTGTTTATATCTAGGAAGAGGGTTTAACTTTCCTGTAGCACTAGAAGGTGCTTTAAAATTAAAAGAAATATCATATATCCATGCAGAAGGATATCCTGCTGCTGAAATGAAGCATGGTCCTATCGCATTAATTGACGAGAATATGCCCATTTTTGTGATTGCCACCAATAAGGGACATTATGAAAAAGTGGTGAGTAATATTCAAGAAATTAAATCTAGGAGCGGTAAGATTATTGCGATTGTTACAGAAGGTGATGTAACTGTAAAAGAAATTGCTGATCATGTCATTGAAATACCAGAAACTGAAGAAGCATTAACCCCTTTGTTAACAACCATTCCTTTTCAATTATTGTCATATCATATCGCAGTAATGTTAAATAAAAACGTAGATCAACCAAGAAATCTGGCAAAATCAGTTACTGTTGAGTAGTTTTTAATTTTATAAAAAACATCGCTATTTTATGGGGAAAGGATTTTTAATCTTGATAGTTACTTTTATAGTTGTAGGAATAACACATCTTGTTTCCATGAAAATGACAAAGATCTCTGAGACAAAAAAATCATCGTATCGAAAAGTATTCTGGTACTTCTATGGGATGTTTTTTTTGTCTAGCGGTGTCGTAAACCAACTAGAAAAAGAAGCCTTTAGTTGGATTTTTTCAGTCGAAATTTTAGTTGGTTTGGCAATCTTAATTCTTAATATCTTAGGAAAGATTGAAAAAAAATCGATTTAGATTTTATCATGAACCTGGGTATGTTCTCCATCATTCCAAAGCGTAAGAATGTCTGTAGCTACAATAGCTCCACTGCCTGCTGCAATTGCAAACTGACTTCTACAACCCCCCAAAGTTCCACAAACATACAATCCTTTTTTAACGAGGTAGTTTTCGTTTTTTAGCTGAATTCTGTCTTTTGCTGCCTTTGCTCTTTGATGAGGTTCTATATAATCATCTAAGCCCTTAATTGTAAAAGGCTTTGCATAATTTAAAGCCATCACTACAAACAAAGACTTAAACTCGTTTTTGTTTGTTTTTACAATATATAAATCATTGCATTTAGCAATAGAAATCACTTTTTCATGTTCAATTTGTGAAACATCAGAATAATTTTCAGTCAACTGTTTTTTCCCCTGAATTAATATGTCCTCTCCAAGAGTGCCAGAAGTTAAACCAAGAACATTATTAAAAAGAGCATTTTGTAAATGAGAACTTCTTTGATGAAGAAGTATGCCTACTTTTTTACTTTTAGCAAAGGGTTTTTTAAGACCAGATCCAAGGACTAAGGCACACTGCATCCCTGCAACCCCACCACCAATAATTAAAACATCAAAAACCATTAAAAAAGCGCTTGTATGTTTGCAGCAAATAACTTAACAGCAATAGCTAATAAAATTACGCCAAATATTTTACGGATAATTTTGATTCCGTTTGCACCAATAATTCGCTCTATTTTTGGAGAGGTTTTTAAGACAATATAAATAACAATCACATTACATAAAACAGCAAGAATAATATTTTCTATATGAAACTCAGCTCTTAAAGAAAGTAAGGTTGTTAAACTTCCGGGGCCAGCAATTAAAGGAAAAGCTAGTGGAAATACTGTGGCTGTAATTGATTCAGCATCTTCATCATCCTTATAAAGAGTGATTCCTAAAATCATTTCTAAGGCTATAAAAAAAAGTATAAATGAACCTGCAACCGCAAATGAATACACATCAATGCCAATTAGCTCCAACAAACTTTGTCCTAAAAAAAGGAATACAATCATGATAATTCCGGCAATTATAGAAGCTTTTTCAGACTGAATATGTCCAACTTTCTTTCGTAAATCTATAATAATTGGAATGTTTCCAACAATATCTATCACCGCAAATAACACCATAAATGCAGTAAATATTTCTTTAAAATTAAAATTCATTCTTACGTTATTTTCAAATACAAAATTATAAAACTAAGGGTATCAAAATGTAAAAATAATAGAAAATTTTTATACTACTTTTGCGGGATGTTTCAATTAGGAAAAACCATCGTATCCGAAGACCTTATCGAGAAAGATTTTGTATGTAATCTCTCTCAATGTAAAGGAGAATGCTGTGTTTCAGGAGAAGCAGGAGCGCCATTAGATAAGGAAGAAGTAAGTATTTTAAAAGAGATTTACCCAAAAGTAAAACCTTTTTTAAGAAAAGAAGGAATTCGAGAAATAGAAAATCAAGGAACCTCTATCATTAGCGATTTTGGAGAATTAGAAACACCTTTAGTCAATAACTCTGAATGCGCATACCTTATTTTTAATGAAAAAAATACTGCTCTTTGCGGTATTGAAGAAGCATACAATAAAGGAGTTATTGATTGGAAAAAGCCAATTTCTTGTCATTTATATCCCGTAAGAGTAAAAGATTATAGTGAGTTTGCTGCTGTAAATTATCATAAATGGGATATTTGTAGTGATGCTTGCTCTTTAGGAAAGGAATTACAAATTCCAGTTTATAAATTTGTGAAAGAAGCATTAATTAGAAAATTTGGCAAAGATTGGTATACAGAACTAGAAAAGGTAGCTAAGGAATATAAATAAATGGGTATCTTTATATCACAAATAAAAAATAAAAAAATGAAAATATTAGTTACCATGTTTTTTGCACTTGTTTTAATTACCTCTTGTGAAGATTCCGATACAGTTCAAATTACAGCAAGCACATCCATTAACGAATCTATAATTGTTAATTTTCCACAAACAAATGGAGCATCTGTAGATTATGACCAAACAACAAGCGAAGATATAACTGAAATAGTTTCAAACTTTGATACTATTTCCTCTATAAA
>Ga0115008_10002062_pt1 | contig 16660 bp, 27 predicted proteins | sample FraStrMetagenome_FD_87164 | JGI IMG/M metagenome (GOLD analysis project Ga0115008, IMG submission 87164) | Marine eukaryotic phytoplankton communities from Arctic Ocean - Fram Strait ARC3M Metagenome | ecosystem: Environmental > Aquatic > Marine > Oceanic | place: Fram Strait | collected...
CAAAATCTTCACACACCAATTGATATTCTGGAGTTACTCTCACATCCTGATTATAATACTGGCTAAACGGATGGTGTGCAAAAATTAAATTATTATGTACGCTAGAATTTTGTAATGCATCCTTGTATAAATCCCCCTTATTAGGATTTTCACACATTAGATTATGTAAGCATGCATGTCCAAATATAAAGTTATTCATTTCCACTAAGCTTTTGTATCATTTGCCACTGCTCGTACGATTCATATTCTTCTTTATTCATTTTAGCGTATACTTGATAAACTATTTGCGGTGGCGATTCATTCATTTTCTTCTCTACTGCGGTTAGTACTGTTTCTCTGCATACTGGTAATATAAACTTACCTTCGTCAGTTTGTGCAAACATAACTATAATCTTCTGACTTGATGGAGTCACTGTTGGCTTATAACCATTTAGTATTGGATCAAAATAATTTGTTTCGTATTCCCATACTAAGTATTGTTGTAATGGTAAAGGACCCGGAGTCTCCGGATCCTGTTTTGTTTCGTTCATTTTTAGTTCCGTTTAGAATACAATGTTTAAATTAAAACCAACTCCATGTTCTGTATTTCCTGATACACTACCTGCGTTGTCACTAAACCCTGCATATGTAGTTATATTTATTTGATCTGAAACTGCGTAATCGTGACTGATACCTAAGTTTAATTCACGTGACATGTTAGCTAGGCTTGACTCCATTTGTATGCTTTGGATATCACCACTAGCACTAACACCGCTCATCATCTCAAACTGTGCATTGCCATCTACAATTGCTACTGGCATTGATGCTGTAAAGTTCCATGTACTTTGTCCTACAGTATGCTTCATGCCTAAGTTAGCACTATTACTAATTAGCGTATCTGCTGACTTCATCATTGCACCACTGTTTACATCAAGTGCTGTAAGTCCTAGCTTTGCACCACCAAAGAACGTTGTTGCTCCTTGTGTAACTTCTGCACTATAACCAGTGTATAGTGTAGTAGCACCAGCAACATTTACCATTGCATTTTGTGAGCTGTTGCCAAGAAATGTATCGCTCTCGCTCATTAGTCCTACAGTTAGATTGTTAAACGTTTGCTCTAATCCAAAGTTACCATTATCACTGAAGCTAAGTCCATTAATACTGTGTGTAGTTAGGTGTGTATAATCTCCTACACTTGCACCACCTGCGTTCATATCGTTACCATTTACATAAAAGTCACGATCATAATCATCAACAACCATCATACTGTTGAATGCACTAATGCTTGCACCGCTAATGTTCATTCCGCCTACACTTGATACTGCAACATTGTTACCATCAATACGTCCAGTAGTTGGAATACCAACCACACCCTGTGGCAATGTTGCTTCATTTAAGTCTAGCAAGCCTTGGCCATGTACGTTAACATCATACCCATCAATAGTTTTATCAGCTGTGTTAAGCAATAGTTGTACGATGTTTTCGCCTTGCATATGTGGCCACATTTGATGTACTAGTGCAACTCCACCACTTACTACTGGAGCTGCCATTGATGTACCACTATTAATTGTGTACTCGCCGTCTTTGTTTGTACTTGCTACCTTTTGGCCAGGTGCCATAATATACCAATCGCTAATGCGTCGATCATTTGCACATGTTCCATCTGTATTAAAGTCAAAACATACTGTGCCTGCCGCATTAGAGCTTGACCCTAGTTTGTTTGTACGAACGTCCCAATTACCTACAACTATTGCTTTGCCACCCAACGCTAGTGATCCGTCTGCATTTTCACTGATTGCATAATGTGCTGGAAATGTGCTGACATCCATACGTTGGTTGCCTGCAGCAAATACAACTACTGCTTCGCTGTTGCTCATTGCTTCTGTAATTCCTGGCAACATATAATCACTATCAGCTACATGTGAATAGCCACGTGTACGATAATCTCCAATTGTACTAGTTGATGCATAAACACCTTCGCCAATTTGTTCTAGGCCACGCTTGTAAGTAATATCTACATTGTAGTTTGCACTTACGTTAATTGCATCTGCACCATTGTTGCTAGCCCATGCAATCGCTTCACCCAACTTTGGCATTTCATAATAGCCGTTGTCCCATGCAACTTTACCAATCAACAAATCTGCATCTGGTGCAACACCAGTAGTACCTACACCATCTAAGTTTGCTGCTGCAATACCTGCCACATGTGTTCCGTGTGAGAATCTATTCTTGTCATCTATTGTTTCGTAGCCATAATCACATGTAGCTGTAAAACATTTTGTACCTGCAATGCGACCTTCAAACTCGCTGTGATCCAAATCAATACCTGTGTCCAGGATAGCAATAGTACTACCTTTGCCTGTCCAACCACGTGACCAAGCTTCAGGTACGCCAACATACGCTAGGCTGTTTCCGTAACTGGATAAGTTTTCTCTAATATAATTTTCATTTGTACGAGTATTAATATTTCTGTATGCATCAAAGTAGGTATCTGTTCCACCCAACATCACATCATCACGCTGTTTGTATTCTTCTACTGTGAGAACATTTGCTGTTGCAACACCAAACTCTGATGTAGTTTCTTCAATAGCTGGCGCCGCTGCATATGTACGTACTAGTTCACGAGTTGTTTCTTCGCGAGTAGTTGTTGGTGTAGTTGTTGACAACAGTAGTGGGTGTACAAGTGGCACACGCTCGCCATTGCTGTAACTTGTATATGTTACACGCCCACGATAGTTACGCAATGTATCAGTACGTTCGTACATTTCAGTAATTTGCTTGTATACATTAATAGTCATATCAACTTGTTCTTCAACTTCACGAACAATTGTATCAACTAGCTTTTCTGTGCCAGTAGATGTGACAGTAAACTCTTTGCTCCATACAACTTCTGTACCAGTAATTGTAGGCTCTGAACCTTTTGCATCAAGGATTGCCTGTAGTGCTGATATTTCAGAAACATATTCGTTATACTTTGCTTTAAAAGATGCAGCCCAGCTGTAATGTCCGTAACGATCAATCAAGTTTTTATATATAGGTACAATACGACTGTAGTTTGCAATCATCGCCTTAACATAATTTGTTTGGTTTTGACCTTTAAACTTCATTGCATATTCACTTGGACTGTAAGCTGCTGCAGGTGTCACAGATGCTGTCATAATAGCAATAGCACTGGTTGCGGCAATAAGAGTGTTTTTAATTGACATAATATATTCCTTATACTAGTGGCTTGAAGCCGTGATTTGCAACTACAAAACGAGTTCCATCTGCATCTTCAATAATATCACCAACTGATACAGAAGACATACGTGTGTTAAGTGGGCCGCGGTCAATAGCTGTTTCAGGACCCATGTTACCAATATGAAATACTTCATTTAAATCATTAGCTTGGATTTGACATACTTTACCATAGTGACCTTCAGCAAATGCATCTGATGCCATAGTAGCAATACCTGTACCAGCAAAATCAAACTGCATGTCCATCTTAGCTTTATGGGCTGGAACAGCATTGTGGCCTTCAGCATTGATAAGATCGACTTGGGCGTTTGTTAGTTGGATTTGGTATACGCTATAAGTAGTCATTTTGTGTAGTCCTTCTTTGTTACTATACTACGAATATAACACCAAGACGTCTTGGTGTCAACAGTTAATTTCACTTTTTTTGAATTATTTTGCGCAATGCACAACACGCAAATATTGCATCTGTGCATCATATTTGCACTTGCAGTCTGTTTTACGAACAGCAGTCACATTCAAATTCAACGCAATGTGTTCTACAACTTCATCTGTCAAACCCTGCACAATAAAGCACAAGTTTCGTTTGCTGTCATCTGCACACATGTTAGTATAAGTCTGTGTGCTTACACGAACACCCTGACGTTTCAAAATGTTGCGTACAATTTTACGTGCTGTCTGTGTTGTAGTGTTTTGCATTTTGTATTCCTTTGTGTTAACTTATACATACTTTCTAGCAATTCTAGACCAAGAAGTCAACAGAAAACAGAACAAAGGGTTGCTTTGTTTTCAATAGGTTATAAAATAGTTTGAATTATTTTTTTGGATTTTTAAATAATTTACGCTTTGTAAATTTGTCTGTAATATCTGTTGCCCAGATGATCAGTACTACTGCCCATCCTAATGGTCCTGAGATAAAGAGTATTGTAAATATACACCATGTTGCCGCTTCTTTACCAACTGTGTATTTTGCAATTAGCAATACAATATAAAACCACAGTACTGCTACAATGGTAGATAGTAGAATTGTAATAAATGTCATATCTGTTCCTTAATATATTTCATAATTATGTCCTTTGGTATCAGTATCAAACGGAGAATCCATAGGTAGTATATTGTCATTATATTTTACTGATGTAATAAATCCATCATCATCAAGCATTGTAACTTTAAATGATAGTAGTGTAGGATCAAATGTATCAGCTTCTATATCAGCTACAACAAACGTTCCTTTTTCTGTACTCCATGCCACTAAGACACTATCTTCATAGTCTTCTTCTGGATGGATATGATCAGTTTTTAGTTGTGATTCTGGAATAACATCACTTACCCAAACTTCATTATCGTCTTCGTCTTTAACTACAATATAACACATATCATACAACGGAGCAAAAAAGGCTTGCTGTTGTGATTCAAGTTCAGTCCAATGTCCTAAAAATAAAGGATCAGTTGGGTCTGTTACTGGATTTGGATTTTCAAGTTCTACATCACTTTCAGTTGGATCAGTAAACAGATGTTCTTCCATTCCACCATCGTCATGCCTTGACCAAAATTCTGCTTGATCTTCTGTCAGTGTTGCTACTACTAATTCACATCCACGTCCTGATATAGTTATAGTGTAGATCATTACTCCCTGTTCCCGCTAAGTTTTTTTATCATACGTTTTTCATCTAACCTACGATCCATGTCAACATCTATTCCTCGACGAGTTAGTTCTTCAAATAGTATTTCAACTTTATCGACTAAGTCCTCCACCACATTGCCAACATCGTATTCTACTCCAGAGTCTGCGGTTACAAAAATTGGTGTTATTTCGTTTGGATCAGATATTGTGATTGTACCACCACAGTTGGCCATTATACTATCATCCCATACTGAAGTAGTATCTGGTATCATAGTCAGATCTGTAAGATCTGAAGTATCTATGACAATGATATCATCATCAAGGGGTTCCATACTGCCGCTCGCCTTCCCAAGGATACACAACCCAAACTGGATTTTCTTCCTTGTCAATTTCAAGTGCTGTATAATCTACATCGCCAAAGTTGCTTTGTGCATTGTCCATCAAACAGGCAGTTCTTACATTATCACCAAAAATAGTTCTCCATTTTGAATCATTTGGATGGCAATTGCCGCGCCAATCGTCACGGATCCAACTCAATGTTTTTCCACTATCATTAATATCATCTACAATAAGGATCTTTTTGCCATCAAATGCATCTTCTGCCATCCAGCAATTACTCTCTGGACCATAGTTATCAGGATCAGTATCACGGAATCTAACGTCCAAGGCATGCATTGGAATGCTAGTCATATTAGACATTATTACTGCTGGTACAAGACCGCCCCTCGTTAATCCTACTAGATAATCAGGTCGCCAACCATCAGCATACATCAAGTTGTTAATAGTAACAACCATGTGTTCAATATCTTTCCATGTGTAGTGTACTTTTTTAATAGACATTAGTTTTCCTTTTTAATATTAGTTGATAAGAGTCTACTATATTTTGGGTTTATTGTCAAGCAATATTTTCATTATGTTTTCTTTACCAAATATAATATAGTCTTGATATTTTTTAAATATTGGTTGATATATTGCACTTGTAACATGTACTGCTAGGTAAGGTAAAAAATACAATTCATCACGAAACGACTGTGTACCTTGCATAAATGTAGTACAATCAAAAATAACCATGTTTTGTTCTTTGGACAATTTCTCTAACTTGCACATCTTTTCATTATGTGACAATGCATATACTGCAGGTGTACCATTGCCAAACGGGGTCTGAGAAATAATTACTCCGTTTTCGTGCATATGTTTCCCCCATGATTGCACCAATCCGTCACCAGATAACGCACCATCAACTGGACTTGCATCATCTAATACTACCGTAAAAGTATTATGTTTGTTTAATTCCCATATCTTTCGAGCTGACTCATGTAAGTATGCATTGGTATTATATACCAAATCTATACCTGGGCATTGAGTTAATACCGTATCTCTTTCTATTCTTAATTGATCTAATTTTCGTATACCATAACCATCTGACGCATCTGGTGAATCTAAATTAGTATGGTCAACTCCAATCACATTGCCAGACTTTAATGTGTGATACATTACACTGTGCGGCGCTCCAGCACCAATGCCCAACTCAACATACGTAGGGCTTGCTGTAGTATTCTTAAATGCTACATCCATAAAGTCAGTTTGTATTGGTTGGAATCCTCTAAATCGTGATCTTTGTAAATCGCCTCCTTGTGATGCGCTATATTTCCACAGTCTTCTATTCCATCTAGGGTTATCACACAAAATGTATTCTTTATATTTTGTAATAGTTTTACGTCCTAGTTCCCAATTTGGCATCCATATGCCCATATAATGAGAATTCCAGTTCTTTTCTTGACCAGGTACTATCTGTTTAAAATGGCTGAAGTCAAAAATTAACATTCCCTGCTCTTCTTGTTCACGCAAGTTGCTGAAGTGTTCTTCTTCAGACATATTCCACCAACGTTCAACACCCATGCCATCAGGCACAAAAGACAGATATGCATATTTGGTATGATCACGCCATGTTGGCAAACTAGGAAGCATTCTTGGCCAATCAGTTGCTGCATCGTCAATTACAATATCATATTTGCCTTGGCGATTAAAATATTCATTACTACGCTGTGGAGTTTCTGGCGCATATGCATCTGTACCAAACATAAGATTGATTTGTGGAAATTCTTCACTTACCTTAGTAGCATGTGCAAAGGCACCAGTATAATTTTTAAACTCGGTCTCTGGAGTTTGTATGTCAATACCATAAACATTTGGCATTCCACTAATTGCATAATGACGTTGTGATCCAGCACCAGCAATTCCTAGTTCCATTAGGCTATCAAGTTCAATGTGATTACTTTCTTGAAGTTCGTTATAAAGATCAACTACAAACGGAATAAAACCCCTAGCAGCTTGTCTAGTGATTTTGATTTCCGGCGTATTAGTTATCTCATTATACTTGTGCGGGCTGAACATTTATTTTGTTTTTTCCTTGTATTTGTATTTTATACTTTGTGTGATCTCAGTAATTTCGAATGACTTAGGAGCATTATATGTTGATGTTCCATGCTGTTCAAGACTTACATAACAATTAGCTTTTTGTAATTGAGCCCACGTTGTATTTAACGTTTTTAATTCAGCTTCAAATTTATTGACAAGTGCGGTAATTCTAGGATCTTTCATATTGCGTTCCATATTAATTGTGATAATGCGATTGTATTCATAAGAGTAAACCAGGATGTAAGTGCAAATGCTGTACTGCCACGGCGCCATGTTGAAATCATTGCCAATATACTACCAATTAAATACAGTGGCACAAAGATATGCGTAGCTGGTTCTAATACTGTGAAGGCAAGAGTTGCACTTGCGCTAATTAAGATTACTGTCTCAACTGCTTCTACATAAGTAGCTACCGGATCTCTCCGATAGCTGTTCTTAAAAAAGTCGATTAGATTACGCATTAGCAACTAAACTCCTGTTGTAATTTAATGTTATCAAAGAACTCTTTCTTACAACCTGGGTCGTTATGAAAGCTTCCTTTGAGTACTGTGGTTTGTGTTAAACTACTGTGTGCCATAATGCCACGATTCTCACAACATCCGTGTGTTGCTTGAATGTAAACACCTACATCTTTTGTATCAGTTGCCGCTTGAATCTCACGTACAATATCATTACACAATTGTTCTTGTAGTGTTCCACGTCTTGCACACCACTGTGCAATACGAGTATACTTTGAAAGTCCAATAACTTTATCGCCAGGGATTATTCCAATGTATGCAATACCCTGTACTGGCTGGTGGTGATGTGAACACATTGATTTGAGTTCACTGCGTACTACTAACATGCCTGCATAACGATCTTCAGTGTCATTTGGAAATGCTGTAGCTTTAGGTGCTGCATCATATCGTCCTGCCATAATCTCGTTAAAATACATCTTAGCAAGACGTCTTGCTGTGCCATGTGAATTAGGATCGTTCTCACGATCAATTAGTAGTGCATCTAGTACACCTTCAAATGCTGTAGTAGCATTATCAATTAGTTCTTCTTTATCGCCATCTTGTAGGACGTCAGAGATATTATCTCCTGCCCAGTGGCGAATGTTTGCATCAAGCAAACGTTGTTTAATTTGGGAAGTCTTTGTCATATACTATGTTCCTTATATATTATCTTTAGTATAATTGTTTTCAGCAATTTTGTCAACAATTGTTTGTATGTTTATTGGAGTATAGTTGATTTGTTCAACACTTATTCCAATATACGGTCCTTCTGGACTTGGGTTACTGTGTAAATGTCCGTGTACATTTGTTACGGTCATCCATTGTGACTGGTCATATTTGTCAACAGCACGATCTCCATTAGCGTATTTAGGCCTAACTAAACTGCCTGCTTCTACTGGTACGTGAGTTAATAATAATTCCAAGTCTTGCATTTGTTTCCACATACTAACGTTGGTGAACCATTCACCCCTTACCATTAGTGGAATAATGTCATGGTTGCCTACTATAAGCTCGCATGTTCCATTAAGTCTGTGAAAATTCTTATCCATCCATCGCTGTCTGTCTTGTTGTACAAAATCACCTTGATGTATGACATGGTCGTTTGTGCCAACAACACTGTTCCAACAATCAATCATGTGTTCATCAATATGTTCAACACTATCGAATCCTGGACGTGTGAGTTGTCCTTCCCAGTCAGTAAACCCTAACATTTCTGGGAAGTTAAAATGCGTATCGCTAATTAAGAATGTATTAGCCATATTAGAATACTGTGAGGTTCAAGATGCCATATATATTAATAAATGTAAAGTATACACTCAGTAATGCGATCCATGCTGCTTTACGTCTGATACCTGCGTATGCTGTAAATAAACTACTAGCTAAGTAGAATGGATAGATCCATAACAACGGAGGGTTATCTGCTGTAAAGCTTAACCATCCACTGGCAATAATTGCTGTGATTGTTCCCAATAGCTCTGCATAAAATGCACGGCTATCACTATTGTAACTTTCTTGGAAAAAGTCCCTGATGTTACTAATCATGATAATAGCTTGTCTGCCATAATTGATGCATTCAAATATCCATCCATTAGGATGTCTTGCTGTTGCTTAACTAGTTCAGCATAGCTATCATAATTATCAATCTTATCGTTAATAAATGCTACAATGTTTTCTTTGTTTGCAACATAGCTATCCCAGTCTTTTGTCCACTCACTTGGATATTTAAACTCTGGCAAATACATTTCAGCATAACTACAACGATCTGGTACAACTGGAATCGCACCTGTTAGTACTGCTTCCATAACACTAATGCCCAAGTTCTCATGCAATGCACAACTAAAGATAACTTTACTTGTTGACATTAGATCATAATATGCATCCTTGTCCAAGTCCATCTTCTGTGTGATAACCATATCAAAGTCGTTAGCCAAGTCTTCAGCAATTGCTGGTTGCTTGTCGTCATTGTAACGATGAGGCCACATAACTTTGTCAGCCTTCTCACCATCTTGACGTAGCATCAGTGGCTCAATAATAAGCTCATGTGGCTGTCCACTGCGTACTGCCTTATGTTCATATTGTTCTGGAATGTCCAAGTTCTTTAGGAACATATCTTTGTGACTGTTAGTTGCATAGTAATTGTAATCACTGCTCATAAACCAGCTTTGTTCTTGTAGCCAAGGCCAAGGCTTACTCATTTTATAACCAAGTATGTCACTAGGATCATATGCACCTGCATGCCAAATGCTGTGTATCTCTACTGGAATGTCCAATAAGTCACTCATGTATTTGATGGGAGTAATAATAAAGTTCCAAGCGTCTGTAATTAAAAACTTATCGCCTGCTTTAACTTTTCCGTCACTAAACAATTTACTTACTGAAACTGCCTGACTTGCTTTGTATACGTTAGTTGCACCAAAGTCTAGAAACGCACCTTCTGTACGTTGCTCTGGGGAATAGTCTTCACCATCAATTGTGGTGACGTTATAGTCCAAACCTTCAACTGCAATACGTGCTGCTAGTGTCTTAGGAATGTTGTCATACCATTGTTTAGTATATCGTTGGTCAATTGGTTCGATTGGTACGATGTAAATTGTCTTTGTCATTTGCCTGCCTCTGTTATCATTTTAATATTCTGTTTCATTTTAGCATCGAATTCTTGATCTGTCAACGAAAAATTTAGTCCTTCACTCAACGCACGACTAAAACTAGCACCAATGCCTTCGTTAGCTGAAAGTCTACGACATGCTTCCATTGTTGGGTAGCCACCACTTAAGAATACAACACGATTGATATTTTTGTGTGTAGTTAAATCTTGGTATAAGTTAGGCTGTTCTGGAGGAGTTAACTTTAAAATACATTTGCCGTCATACTTGTTTAGTTCAAGTTTAAGTGCCACCAGTAACGCTTGTTCAATCTCTGCCTTGTTTGGACTATCGATTGGTACTTCTGGTTCAATAATTGGCATAAGTCCTGCTTTGATAATATTGGATGCAATTACAAACTGTTGCTCTACTACTGAGTTTACCATATTAATATTTGTTACAATACTACGCATCTTAGTACCAAATGCACCAACTGCATGGCGGTTGGCAAAATTAATCATTTGCTTAACTGGAAACTGTTTGAGTGTTCCGTCTGGGTTACATCCGCTGTCTACTTTTAAAAACACCATGATTCCCTTTTCAGCAAGTACATTGTGCAACCCACGATCAATACTGTCCTTGTATAAGATTGCCGCCCAAATATTGTCGCTATTAAAGTCAGGAGAGTTAACCATACGCAAACGCATAGCATGTACTTTCTCCATTTTGTCTTCTTCAGTGTACTCTTGTCCGTAACGATTAAGAACCCCGCCTGTTGATCCACCACTGTGATCCATCGCTGCTATAAATTGACTCATACCTTTAACATCTCCTCTACTTTTGTTTTAAGTATATAATTTTCCATTACATGGGTGTGCCCTTTGTCAGTAAAATGACAGTCATCTTGAGCATAAACATACCCGTTGCTAACCCATTCTGCACTATCGGCACCAAATATATTCCACACACTGTCTGCTGTGTCTGGTTCAAAATTTAATATGGCTACCTTAGGATCTGTACGTACCCGCTGGATCCATTTTCTACTAATATCATCAGATATTGTGTTTGCTACTAACATTGGACTGGCTTGATTCCAAATTTTTTGATCTAACTTGTTAGCATTGTATCCTTGAATGGCTACATTTCCTGGTGACATAGTAACTAGTGTTCCATTGTTTGTCATGTACATAAGATTGTCACTTATTTCATGCTCTGTCCACTTTAATGATTCGTCAATGTTTTCACCAATTATAAACACTGAACGTCTTTGCATATGTGTAGTTTGTATCAGTATATAGTCTGCCCAATCATAGCATTCATCAAATACAACACGAAAATATTCAACACCTGTAGCTTGCTTGGCATAATTTCTAAACTGGTGCTGTGGATATTTTTTTGCTAATTTATATGTCCAGTTTTCTGTCTCAGTATTTGGACGTTTGTATTGATGTATATCAGTATAGCTGCATCCTATGATAGCAACATTACTCATACATTCCATTCCGCTTCTTCTTCTATAGCATGATTAACATACTGAAAATAATCTCTGTTCTCATCATCCATGTGCGCAAAGTATATGTTAGCTCTTCGTAATAGTTCCAGAAGCTCATCAGAAGGTGGGATGTGCGCTCTTGGATGTGACTCCATTATAGCTTGTATCTCGTCCATAATACTGTTTAGTTTATCTAGTATCTCACTCATTTATTTAACATCCTTGAACATGTAAAAAAGCTATGTTCATTTAAACAGTCTTTCCACTGATGAAACACTATTGCTAGTAAAATACCTACAACAACTGTAAGACCCGCTATCCTAGTCATCGGCTTTCTCCTCGTGATAATATCTACAATAAAAATGGTCACCCCAAGAGTCAATCTCTGACTGTGGGTAACCTTCGGCTTTAAGCCAGGCTATCACATCAAAATCACTGCCTAGCGTATGGTATTCTTCATGAACAGGTTTAGGAAACCCATACTTCCATCCACTAGGTGGATCACACATTAATACTTTACTCATTTCATATCCTCTTCCATTGTGCTTTTTAATGTAGCCAAGACGTTTTCAAGTTTGATCAACATATCAGTACGTACACAAACTATTTGAACTGGACGGTGTACTCTACCTTCGTCAGTTTCTTCAGTGGCGTCAAGCAGACTGAACAACTCCTTGACTGCTACGTCATACTGCTGTGCTTTACTAGCTAGACTCATTGATCCATATCCACTAAATCGAGAACTTTGTTATATTCAATTACGAATCCACAGGCACGAAGAAAGTTTTGAAACTCTTCGAGAACAGCATCCATAGACGCATGTTCTGCCATTTCCATTTCAATCTTTGTGCCGTCACTGTGTTGGTGTGTAAACTTCATTCTGTTTCTCCCTTTGCTTCTCTAGCTCAGCATCACGGGCAGCATAAGCAGCAGCATCAGCAGCATCCCAAGCAGCTTTGAGTTCTTCAAGTTTAGTCATTTGATAATCCAATTCATATTCATCCAGTCAGTATCTTCTGGCATCAGTTCAACTTTGTCGCCATGAAGTTCTTGTAGTCGATTCCAGACATGAGCATTGTTCATTTTAAGTCTGTACGACTCTTTATAACAACGATATTCGGAGCCGCTAGAACCTTTAAAGTAGTAGTTATCTTCGGTCTCGTTTACTTCTGTGATACCACTGTTCATACGCCAACTGTCGCCATCTAAGTAACCGCCAGATGTTCCAACAAGCAGACGATAGTGAGGATCATCGCCTTTCATCTTGATAACGACCCAGTTGTCGCAAGTGTAATCACTCATAAGATTCGCCTGTACTACGAAAGAAGTTTTCACTCCAAAACGCTTTGTCATCAATCCAAATATCGTAGTTTTCTTTTTCGCCTACACTTAGTTCATGGTGCTTTGCACCCCAGTTTATTAATTGATCTTTAGTTAAATCATAATAATCAATTTTGCTCACACAACCTCGTGCTGTCATATATTTAATAGTATGTCCTGCATCATACAATGCGTTTACTTTTGCAATACGATCCAGCATGGGAATATGTTTAGCGTAGTCTTTCTTTCCACCAGTGCCAGGAAGTATTACTTCCGTACAGATAGTGCCGTCAATATCAATAACGTATTTCATTAGTCTCTCCGTTCAATATCATCTTCTGTTAATTTTTCACCCATCCAGACCTCAATTACTTTTGCAATCTTACTACCTATGTTGTAAGCTTTATGCCATGTTAGTACTGGAATGTCAACGCTTTCGCCTGGACCATATGTCTTGCTTTCTTTGTCGCCATTGGGATATTCCAAGTCCATACGAATAGTCCCTTCAATAACATGCCAGTGTTCACTACGAATAAAGTGTCGTTGATCACTAAGCGGAGTATTTGTACCAAATGCTAGTTCTTTAACAGCCCAGCCTGGGCCGTTGTGCAATACTGTGTAACTACCCCAAGCACGTTGTGTTGTGGGTTGGCTCCATTCTTTGAGTATCCAACTACTACTGTTCTTTTTATCATTGCCGCCAACTCCAAACTCAAACGTTAGACGTGAGTCTTGCACTGACATTTCTGGAATATTATCTTTGCCACGATCGCCGCCATTTGCAAATAAAACTGGATGACTTTCCCACTCTGCGAGTGTGTCAACAAGTGCAGCACATGCTGTATTGTCGCTGTCATCAAATTCAATAACTTGGTCCACAACTGCCAACTCTTTAATAATTGACATACGTTCTTTCCAAGGCATAAATGGCTGCCCTTTTTTACGTGTTAGCCAATCATCACTATTAAGTGCGACAACTAAGACGTCTCCCAACGCCTTAGCTGCTTTAAACATTGCAATGTGGCCACTGTGTACAGGATCAAAACCACCACTAACTACCACTACTTTTTTCATTATGCTTCCATTTCTTGTAGGAATTTCTGTGCCGCTTGTTCTGCTTCTTCATCCATATCATCACTTGATGTCTCTGGCTTTGCAACTTCAAACATGCTGTTAAAACTATTAGTTGTTGTTGCTAATGATTTTGCGCCGTTAAAGTTAGCTAACATTGGTGCCGCTTCATCTAACATTTGCATTGGAGTTTCGCTCTTAAACAACTGTTCAATAAAGTTAGTCATATAGATAATGTTACGTGGTACATATGGATCAAACTGTTGTTGTTTCTCTTGCTTAGGGTTAAGCTTCTGCCATGTACGATGATCTGTATCTATGGTAGCTGTCATAATGTCAGTCAAAGCATTTGCACGTTGCACACTTTCAATATGTTGATACACATTGTGCGACATCAATAGCATATATGTAAAGCTATCCCATGATGTTTTGCCTTCTTTACCAATTTTATTAAGCATACCTGGTGCATAGTGACATACATCGCCTAGTGTTAAACGTTCACCAATTGGGCTACCCCAAGGGAAAGGTTTGTTACTGCCACTTAGACGTTTGTCATCCATTGCTTTTTCCATTACATACATAAAGCGATCGTTCTTGTGAATGTGCTGTGTATATAGTGTACCATTTGCTGTTGCAAGGAATGGACTTGCACAATCAAACATTACTTCAATGTCTGGATTAACTGTTTCACGAAGACTACGTTTAATTTGTGTATAAGCCATAGCCCATTCTAAGCGGCTAATGCCTAGATAGTGTAATACATCACGTTTTCCTTGTTCAAGCTGTTTATCATCACGCATCTTAATAAGAGTACGCAATACAATGTTAATATCACTTTTAGCACTACCACCAAAGGCAAAGCCTTCGAGATCGTGGTGCTTCATGTTTTCATACCAATGCTCAGCTTCAGCCCAGTTACGTCCTTGCATAACGTTTAAGTATTTGGTTTGGTACTTACGGTTACGCTTAAACCAATTCACATTAAAATCAGTATAATCCAGACATTCATCGAAACTGGAGATTCCAGTCCGAGCAGTAAAGGTTGGATCCGCGGCAAGTGTAGGAATATCAAGGATCATACTATAGTCGCCTGTATGTTCCAACCAGTTCAAAATCTTGTGTCGTAAAGTGTCATCATTTTTAAAGTTAGGCCAATCGCATTTAATCACACCTTTAATAATCTGGAAGCCTCCACTGTCACAAAGCATAAACGTTTTGTCACGTTCACGTTTTTGTACCATTGCATCTGAGTCATCTGCTTTGTCCAGGTTAAGTTGTGCATGTCCTGCTGAATACAAACCCCACTTATAATTATAATAAGCCTTGTCCTTGTTAAGGAAGTTCATACCTTCCATGCCATTCTCAAATGCATCAGGCATTCTTTCTGGAGGTACAAAGTTTGGATTGGATTGTTGCTTTGCGATATAATTATTGTAAAACGTACTAATACTAGGCAAGAAGATTGCATAGTCCTTGTTACGTTCAGTGAGGTTAACTTTACTATTCATTTAGATTGATCCTTTAATGTTGTACTCAGTATATAATCAATTTGACAATTTGTCAAGGATTATTTTTAAAACGAATATGCCCCCAACTAGGGGGAAGGGGGCATACTCTTTATCAAGAAAAATTATTTGATATTTTTAGCAACTGATGATCCTACATGGATCTTCAGTTTTTTTGTGGCACGATCACGATGGATCTTGACACCGACATCGAAAGTTACGGCATTATCTTTTACTGTGTAAAAGATGTTATACTCTCGGATCTTGTGACTACGTTGTAAGTCACCTAGATAACCGACAAACAGACTTCTCACTTTGTCTGTTTCTTTTCGGTTAAACATATAACCATCATATGGCTCGATGATCTTCAGTAGATCATGCTTGATGTCAGGAATTGAGAAGATTCCTGGGATGGTATATTTCACTTCTGCTGGTGGTGCAGATGTTCGTACTTCGGACATTTTATTATTCCTCTACAGGGTTGAATGTCATTGTTGCACCGTTTTCATTATCTTCTGCTACAGTGATAGTGATTGAACGGCCTGGATATTTGTCGTTAATTAATGTTGCAAGTTCCTCAGCAATCATTTCACAACTGCGATGATTAAGTTCCAGTGTTCCTACTGAATACAGTGATTCTAGCCACCGCTTGAATTGGATAAATTCAATATCTCGATCGTTATGTTGTACATCAATTGCTACACGAAAATGGAAGATGTGGCGATGTGCGTATCCTAAGAAACTTACGTCATCACTTCCACCTGTCGCCAAAGCTGGATCATCAATTGCTGCAGGATACAAGTGTACCCCTTCACGTTGAAAGGTTACCCAAATTTGACGCTGTGCTACATTAAGTGCCATTAGCTGTTAGTCTCGCCTTCAGATTTGGCACGTTCAAGCTTTAGTAGTTCCCAAAGCTTCCAATCAATTGCTTCAGC
>Ga0115008_10002063_pt1 | contig 16646 bp, 27 predicted proteins | sample FraStrMetagenome_FD_87164 | JGI IMG/M metagenome (GOLD analysis project Ga0115008, IMG submission 87164) | Marine eukaryotic phytoplankton communities from Arctic Ocean - Fram Strait ARC3M Metagenome | ecosystem: Environmental > Aquatic > Marine > Oceanic | place: Fram Strait | collected...
CATTGTGAAATCTATCGTAGCCAAACACGGAATGCCACGGAGTATGTTCCCCGCGTTTCTCTGTAATATACCCTTTTTCTTGATGTCCATACGAACCTTCCCTATGAATCGAACCATATTCATCGTAGTATTTTACATGTTCTGTTCTTTTAATATCATCTTCTTCATCGCTTCTCGGGTGTTTTTTATGAGAATATGTATAATGAGATTGTTTATCTCTAGGTTGAATATGATAAGACATACTTTTCGAAAAGGGATGTTTTGTATATATATTTCTTGGAAATACTCCTGTATCTTTACGATGTTCATGTCTCTTATTCAAAGAATCGGTAGCTTGCGGGTGAGAAAAATGCAGATAATGATGTTTTGTTGGTCTAACATTCAATCTGGGTTCAAGATGCTTTTTGGAATTTTGGACACCAGAAGATCTACCATTTATTTCGATATGGGAGCATGTTCTATTTGTATTCGAAAAAGCGCTTTGAGATTTTGGAAAAACAGTACAACTCATTCTTATTTATAAATATACTTTATATATTTCTGAAATAAAAAGAGATAGATATTGCCCTATTTAGTATTTAATATAATCTCTCCTTCGTTTTGTAATATTTTTATATTAGATCCTTTATAAACTAATACCCTCCCCAAATTATTCTTAAAATCTATTATACACTTGATATAGCGTTTTTCGGGTAATTCAAAGCTAACTTGAATTCCTAGTTCGTGGTTATATTTAATTGATTTTTTATATCCTAACATACAAATACTTGCTTCTTTTTTATCATCATCTCTTATAATGTCTATATTACCTTTATTACCACCGTTTATTGGTCTATTAACAACCCACGATCCAGAAACTTTTTGTTTCATAATACGTTTACAATTTTTTGAACTTAGGATACTTGACCTGACACCTGAAAGTATATCATAATATGTTGTATTATTTCTTAAAAATTTTGTTATAAATCTCCATGTATTGTTGTTATAATCAAAAAAATCTTTAAAATCTTCTTGTTTTATCCATGCTAGACTTGATATTTCATTGTATTTTCTATGACAAAGTTTAGCTTGTTTTATAGAAAAAAGTACATTTATATATTTATTATAATACCATTTTTCATCTAAATATATGAAATACATAGTATTTTTAAAATCAGATATTATATACGAATTTTGAATTTTATCTAAAGAAATATCAGATTTAAACAGATAACATGTTTCTTCGTTAAATTCTCTTAGAGCGCATTGTTTTTTACTTTCATTTTCTTCAGATCTACCCCCAAAATCTGTATATTCGTTATATTTCTTGTCAATTCCAAATAAAAATACTAATTTATTATTAACAAGTGAAAATGGTATTACCCCAGATCTAAATGTACTCATTTCCGTATAAAACTAATAACATTACAATAGTAAATATAACGCTACTTACAACCATATATTTCACCTCTCCGCCTCCTATGAAAGGACTAAATTTTACTAAACGTTTTACAATAGGATTTGACAATATTAAAAACGCAACGACAGACGTTATCAATATTTTTAATTCGTTTGAAACGGATAATTCTGACTCTGTTATAGTTCCAAAATATTTCTCTAGTATATCATCATCGTGTCTTGTAAGAACTACATTTTCATCTACCGGTAGGTCATCAAGCGAATCCATTATTGATTAATAAAGAATATTCCTTTAAAACAACGGAGGGTATAAAAATAAAATGTATAAACTTTCATTTGATAAGTTTTACATTTTATTAAAAAAATATAATTACGCTGTTATTAAAGTATTTTATGATATCCAAAATAATATTAAATATGTTGGGTATATACATTGCATTTCAGGTGTTAATAAAAGAAGTATTTTTATAGAAATACCTATACAGTACAAAATGTTACTACCTATAAACACGGTTGATATAATAGAGATATTTGAAATATCGAATCAAAATTGCTTATGTCATAGCTCTATAAAATATACCGATACGATAACGTCTAAAATACACGAACAGAATATCTCTTATGTGTTTGTGACCAAAGATAGCATGTGCGTACAGAATAACGATAATATAAAATGTTATGAAATCAACTTTGAATTTCAATCGGATGGTAATATACATAGCCTCGAATCTGAACTTCATACAATTAGACATAATATAGAAGACAACGAGTATATAATTAACGAGGAACAATTTACAAATGAAGATAATAACGACAAAACTATACTTATATTCAAAAATAATAAAGATTATAAGAAAAAACAGATTAATATTAACAATTCGGATGTATACGTTTGTATGAATGTAAAATTGTTTTATAAGAACGTAAAAACTCTTGAAAATGATTATCAACACGTTTTTGATAAAATTGAGTATAATAAAAGCGTTATTAGAAAATCCAGGCTAGATAAGATAAAACTATCATTAAATAACAAAATTATAACATTGGAGAAGAAGTATAACGTATTTTTAGATAAAGAAAAAGATTTCAAAACACAATTATTGCGTTTAAATACAATATTAAAAGATTGCGATGGTATTAAAAATAACGAAGACATATCCGCATTGTATACTAAAACTGAAAAAACAATAAACAATGCACGCAATCAATTAACAGAGTTATATAAAGAAATGAACAACTTTATAAACAATCATGAAAAATGGACACATTAAACCCAGAATTTCTTAAATTTGTTATTGGTAAAAACACTCTAAGTTCGTGGAAAGAGTTATTCGAGGAAGATAAGACCGGTATAAAATGTATTATAACATTTATAAATTATATGGAAAACGCCGAAGAGATAACAACAAACATAGATGAATACAACAAACTAAAAGATTTTTTGTATTCTACAGTAAGGATTATTCAAATGGCTAAAATAACAGGTGTATCTTTAATTATTTCGTTTTGTATATCTATTATTGTCTTTTACGAATCTTATGATATAAACTTAATTACATCTTTGCTAAGTTCTGTTATACATAGATTTAAACTATTTGACGAGAAAATCATTTGTATAAAAAAGAATATCATTGAAGAGATACAATATGATGTCGAAGATTATTTAAACTATACGGCTGATTGTAATTTATTAGAGTTTTCAGATAGAGAGTTAATCGTTAATACTAAAGATACTATATTACCTATTTTTAAAGATTTGGTATAAAACATTACTCTATATAGAGTAATGTTAAATTTCTATCTCGCTAGTTATTGTAAATATGAAATAACACGTCGAAATTGTTTTTATCAAATTCCCGTTTTTTACCTCCATCATATTTTACAGCTAATTTATTGTCTAATAACCATTGGTTAATGTTAATATTATTATAAAATACATCACATAGATATCTTCCGTATTTATCTGTTTGTTTTATATCGAGTTTTACTATTTTATCAAATATCTTTTCATATAATATATTTCTAATCGTCATAGCGTGTTCTTTCTCTTCTTGGTTGTTAGATCTCATATCTGGGGTATCCAATCCGTCTAGCCTGATTTTAAACTTATACATCTTCCCAAATATACTAGTTTTACCGGCAACTGTTATAGTATCACCGTCGTATACTTTGATAACTCTAGCATATTTTAACGAAGGTAAAAAATTATCTATGTTTTTTAATTTCGAAGATAATGGTAACAATTTGAACATTATTCTATTATCTATTTAGAATATATTTTAAAATAAAATTATTTCTTTACAGCAATTGTAGTATAAACTCCTAAAAGACGTTTTTGAAAACCAAAAAACAAAATGAGTAGCGTAATCATTCCTATGGTACCGGATATAAAAAATCCTAAAGTTATGTTAGACATCTTAGTTAATTCGCTATTGGTAGCAACATCCGAAGGGTTATTTTCGTATTTTTTTATTTTATCATAATGATATGCACATGCTACTAACTGTAGCAGGCTTATTATCAAAGCAACTGTAAATATTAAATAGTATGATGTTTCAGTGACACAAGATGACATTTATTATTAAGCACGTTTTTTATTAAAAAAAATATTACATAATTTTATACTGGCGCAAGTAAGAAAAAAAAACAACATATAATTAGTATGTATAATAATAAATGTATAATAGAGACGAAGAATTAAAATATTTGTCTTATATTTTTGACAGATTCGACAAAGATAGGGATAAACGTTTAAATAATAAAGAATATGAAGAATTTATGTATGCAATTTCAAAGAGTGCAGATGATATTAATTGTATAAATGACGTTGTAATAAACGCTGTCTTCAATTATTACGACACGGATAAAGATGATTTGTTAACATTTGAAGACATATATATTTGGTGGATAGAAGAGAAATTTAACAAATTTTACATACACAAAAATTGCGAATTAATAGTCAACGCATACGATATATTCAAAAAATATGCTCATAGTAAAACGTTATCGTATTTACAATTCGAGCAACTTGCTATAGATAACAATATAGAGTATTATGAGTCAGCGTTTGATACCATCGACGCTGATCAAGACGGCGTCATGAATTTTAAAGAATTCGTTGTATGGTTGGGATGGTTCAAATAGAATATATGTCTTATAAAACAACCGTTCCTATTGTTTCACAATACGGCGATCTAGAACCATACATATCGGTATCTCTACATGCACGAGCTTTATTGTAATATGTTAACCCAGATGTGACTCCAAACCCGGTTGTAAACAATTCTAGGTCGTATTGTAAAATACAAATGGTTAATACAAGCAAGATTAAAATAGTAAATATATTATAATTCATTTATATATTTGATTGATTTTTACTTTTTGAAAAAGTAAAAATAATTAACGTTGTTAACTTTTAAATCAAATAAAGTGTAAATAGAATATTTCTTTTTAATAACATGTCAAATCTGTTTTTAATATTATGCGTAATATTGTTGATACTTTTATGTTTTAAACCACCATTACAACATCCAATTATCGCTTATGATAATGAAACGTCCGATTTTATTATACCTAACACTTTAGGGGCGGTAGTACAGGGTTGTAATAATATGTATTTTTACGGTTCAATGAATAAAATATTTAAAAGCGGTATAGTTAAAGCAAAAATAATAACAAACGGAGCTACTACTAGAACAAAATCGTTTGATGCTCATCATATTATAACAAAAAAAGAATACTCAGGTATGGGATTCGAAGCCTATTTCCATACGTTTAATTTAAAACAAGGGGATATAGTAGAAATTGAAGCGAATATTACAGCAAAAGATGGTTCATCGCAATATATTTCCAAAGTATTCAGATTAGATGATGAAATGTGCGATACAGTAGCGAATCAGCATAATTTTCAACATATATGGGGATATAATAAATCATTTTAAATCGGGTATATTTTACACGTTTATAAACGTGTAAAAACATATTTAACAGGTCATATTAACTAATATACATTGGGCTGCTTGATCTAACATTGTCAGATTGTTTAAAAATACAGTGATTCTATCAGAAAAACTTTCAATGAAATTCATAAATACTTCGATATCGTTTAAACTATGTTCTGAATTCTGTAAAAACATTTGAATATCGGGAATAATAGCAGAAATGTTTCTTATAATATATTGTAATCTATACCAATAAACACCCAATCCTATCCAAAATACGATGTTTGAAATCAAAATAAATGTTAAACTTATAGATACATATAGTTTAAACATGCCGCATTTTTTGTTATTCTTTTTAGGAATAAACTTGAAGACTTCATCGTCAAAAAGAACTATATTTCTTACTTAAACCACCAAGGTTTATCCAAATTTAATCTTTTAAATTCTTTCGGTGTTTTTGTTTCATTTTTATACGAAGGGTTTTTAACTGTCCAGTTTCTAATATGATTTTTATAACTCGACATGTAGTATTTTCGGTACGCTGTTTGACACGAAGAGACTGATAACTTTTCAGGATTTACTTTACAGTCATTATACATAGCCTGAGGCATTGGAAGTGTAAAACCTAGTGGGTTATTTTTCTCTTTTATAATTGAAAAATTTGGCAAATTAGGCGTATTGGATTTTAAAAATAATAGTTTATCTTCACATCCGTGTTTTTTTTCTCCAGGGTGACAATATCTAAATCTCCATTCGTTACACAATTCTAATGCCAAATTAACAGTGTACATATAATTATTTATATGCGATCTAACCCATATAGTACTAGGGTGATTGATATGAGTCGATTTGTATATTTTACCGTTTGTATAATATTTTAACGCTGTATCTTTATCACATTCATGCCAGGCTGTACTCAATAATTGAGTTAATTCTAATATCATTTTTACAACATGAGAGTCAAAATGATACCGAGCGCATCTTTTGACAGATATAGATAAGAAAAAAATATTCATACTGACGTAAGATAAAATCTTGTTAATATGTAAATGTTTTTTTGTAAAAAATCATTTTTTGTATTATTTTTGTATATCGTCTTAAGTAATAAGTAGTATAATAAAAATGTCTTTATCTTCAACAGATTTTCATGAAAAAGTCGAACAGCTCCAGGAAGAACTTAGTAAGGCTCAAACTAGTTTAACTACAGAGAAAAAATGCATACCTGTAAATATGATAGCAGCAGGCGTAACGCCGTTTTTGATATGCACTGTTCTATTTTTTCTATCACCAAAGTTTGTTAAAGTACGCGACGGGGATAAATATAATCGCTCTATGAAAAAAGTATTAACATGGACAATCCTATTATCTATACTTGTTTGGGTATGTATTTATCTTTTTACATATTACAAAAGTTATGAGCGTTAAACACAACGCGTACGAGGAGGATATTAATATATCTACATATTTATTTCACGTAATACGTGAAATATTTTTATTAAGATACTATAAGAATGACTACAAGAAAAGTTCATGTACCTATAAATACGGTAAGAGATTACAACGTCTTACAAGGTATGACTCATCCTTCTAACTTACAAATACTCAGAGATTATGGGATACGATATGTTACAATTGAGAATTCATCCACAGAACCTATAGGTATCTCTATAACTAACTCTGGTTTAGCAGATAGAACGCCTCCTATAAATTTTAGCCTAGCAGGGGGAGAAGTAAGACACATCGGTATTAATTCATTTGGAGGTCCAATGCAGTTTATACATATCATAGATTTAAAAACTCGTAGACGAGTCGCGGATCCATATGCATTTCGAACAGATTCTAATCAATTTGTACTTAGAAATGGTATTAACAAATGGTTTGTTCAGCCGTTTAAAAGACCTTCTTATTCTGCCGCAAGATAATATATTAAATTAATTATTAATATGATATCTACAAACAGGGATATACTTATCATCTGAGCCTATATCAATTTGATTTTCAGAGCTTTCAGAATGAATTTTAATTGTAAATGCTGCATCTCTTCTGACGTTATTTTCAATGCATTTTACGCAAATAGCATTTAATATTTCGCAATTCTCTGAAACAGGTAAAAGATCCGTAATACAGCCAAATTTATTTTGATTCGAATCCGATGTTAACCCAGAAACGATTACGCGTTTTCCATTATTAGCATAGTCTTTTATATTATCTAAATCGTCAAAAAATTGCGCTTCATCTACTCCTATAGTATCATATTCTGATACCTCTTTTATCGTTGGAAGCTCGCAATAAGATTTCATTTTGATTAAAGGAATAGTACATACCTCGTTATTCATCATTGGGTTATGAGTGGAATATATCGTATTTTTTGATCTATCATCGAGGCTATGATTAATATAAAGTATATTTCGTTTGGCGTATATGTCTCTGTTTAAACGTTTCATTAATTCAGTTGTATTATGAGTGACAGTTCCATCTTCAAGTAAAAATCTATTGTTTTTATCTAATGTAAAACCGTAATATTCGCCTTCCCCTATGTTTTCTACCAGAATATCTGACATGTTTTCGTTTGGATTGTATTCGCTTTGTTGTAAAACTTTATTTTTTAATTTGATCCACCCAAACTCATGTAAAAAATTTCCAAAAATTTGCAACTCGTTATTCTTTATAATAAAAGACAATCCAGTGCTTTGTAACATCTTTATATAATCACTAATGTTATCGCTAGTCCAGTTTTTTATATCAACAAAAAACAATACATCCTGATAAGATTGATAGACTCCGTGATGTTCTAAATGACCAGTAAGCCATTCTTCTCTTACTCTAAGAGAATTAATCTTAATACATTTGGGTATTTTGAAATCCTTGCTCCCGTCCCATGATTTACCCTCTATATAGGGTCTTGTTCCAGTGACGGTATATTTAAAATCGGGTTGAACTCTATACCCTTTAAAAACAGATCTAAACTCGTTTGTTTTTTTCAAATAATCCGTTAATTTTATATCAACAACCGATCTATTGTATTTGTTTTTTAGAGAAAGAATATGATATTGATTTACTACATATTCCATCCCATTTGTTTGTTTTATTTTATATAATTGACCATATCCAAAAGTTGTCGATGAAACTTTTCGAGAAGCCGAATCGTCGCCCATTAATAAATCCCCTTTCTTTACATCTTGTACTTTTTTAATACCTCCGTTATACATCATTACAGGGGTATTAATACCCAGGCATTTCCCAGAGAACATAGGTCCTGTTATAATTTCAATACTACCGCAATTCATTTTTAATGATGAACTTAATACCAAAAATATAAAATTTATCTTTGAGAAATAAAAATATTTCACTTTTATAAATGACAAGTCACACTATAGTCAGCTCTCATGAAAATACAATCTGGTCACCTGCCACTATAATGTATATATCTTTATCTTTTGTTTTAATGATTTTATTCTGGTGGTCTATCACGCACCCCTTCTCAAGAAATGAAGTTAACAATAAACGCCTGTTAACAGTTATTATTGCTTCTTATCTATTATTTGGTATGATAGTAGTTATGTTATGCTCTTATAACAATAAAACTGCGATATCATGGTTGATTACTATAATAGCTTTGTTATCACCTGTTTTATTTAGTTTATTTTGGTTATTTTACAGAAACTACGAAATGGTTACGGTGGAATAACATTTTTGCAATTGAATATTTTCAATGATAGATTATCAATATACGGTATATTATAGATATTTTTACAATTATATATTTCTAACGTTTTTATATATTTCAAGTTGGTAATAGGGTTTAAATCATGCAGTTTACACCAGATTAGTTTAAGTATTTTTAGATTAGTAAAATAGACCAAACGAGTCAAATCCGTTATTTCTGAGAATTTGATGACTACAGACTGTACAAATGGATTATATTTATAAATTTTCAAATTTTTAATATTTACAAAGGTTATAGCGTTAATTCTAGGTATTAAATTCATAATATTGGATTCTTTATATACTCTAACAGCTGGTAATTCTATGTATTTCAATATTTTTCTATGCTCTTTACATAGAGAAGTAAAATTTAAAACGTCATTTATGCTTGTTAGACTTTCCGCGATTGTGCATTTAAGTTCGAATGGTATATTCATATTTTTCTATCTACATTAGATAGAAAAATTTTATTATAATTATAGAGGAAAACCAAATATCGGTAGAGTTTTCTTATCAAATATAGAGGAAGTAGAACCAAATGAGGGTAATGTACATGCATTTTTATTTTTACCCGGAAATAACAAATTCTTACTTGTTTCTAATGTTTTAGGGTGATCTAATAGATTAAACGATGAATCAAATTGCATATTCATTTTATATCTATCATAATACCCGTAAAGACTTTGGTTCATAGATGTTATATCGACTCTAGGGTAATATTCAAGACCCCATTTATCAACGATATTTCCTACGTCATTGACATATAGATTGTTTGGGTTGTTATTACCAGATTCGCATTCAAAATAAAAATTTAACCCAAAATTTATTTCGTTTGCAGTAGAGTACGTACAACAAGATTTTATATTCTCTATAGAATACTTTAATACATCCATGAACATTGAATTCATGAACAACGATTTCGCATTCGACGGGATGAGTATATCCATCTTGTTAAAATGAATTATAAGCTGTATAATAACTTTATTACCAGAGTCATTGTTTATTATAGTTTTATTTTTGTCATATAATGTAGAAGGTTTATAATTTTTATCGTACGCATTTAGCCGTTTTAATAACTCGGTATCATTGGAAATTGTAGTATTGTATATTACTGTAATATTCCCAGAAGAATAGAAATCTTCTGTTGCGTTAGTATTCTGAATGTTATACATATTTAGTTGTTTTAAACAATCAATTTGCATGATTTAATAAGAAAATATAATAAATTATAAAATCATTTTTTTATAATCCTAATAAATGGGTTGTTATAGAAATCTCAGATCGCGAGTATAACAGTGAATGTATCAAACGTATAAATGGTTTTAATACTATTATTATCGCTTCTGTATTTGTAATTATATTAAAACCAACCACGTTTTATTTAAAAATAACGATATTTAAAAAAAACAAGACCTGTAAAACCCCGGATACATTGTTAAACGGGCATTATGAACGATTTTATTATATTAGAATACGTTGACGATGACAACACGAAACGGCTATATAATCTAAATACTACGAAAAGGATAACCGACCCTACTATGACCCAATACGAATATACAAAATTGTTGTCTGTAAGAGCTAAACAAATACAACTAGGAAGTAAACCTCTTATAGAAATAGACGATAATATAAATAAGTTTAAATATGCTATCGAGGTTGCTAAAAAAGAGATAAACGAACGAGTTATACCATTTTATATTGTTAGAAAGATATTAGATAACAAGAACGAGAAAGGATATAGGGAAGAGAAATGGAATATTAGAGAACTTAATATACGTGATAATTGATATATATATCGTTTCTTTTTCACAATTTACTTGTGAAAAATATTACAAACAAATTAGTTTTTATAACATTGATATATTATGATTAATACAAATATAATACTTATGTATAACAGCTTATTATTTTTAGGTTTATTTTTAGGTTTATTTTTATATTCATATTTGATAGGGCCAAATATTTCTGATAATTCCAGGTGTTTTCTAGCTTCTTTTTCTGTTATTTGTCTAGTTGTTTTAATCCATACCCCGGTGTTATGATTATTTTCTCGACAAACACGTCTGATATCATCATACCCGCCTACGAGAGATCCCGGGTTGTCATCTCGAAAATATGCAGTACACCCTTCACGTGTAAAACCATATCTTTTTACGACAGGGGGTGTTTTTAAATACTTAAGATCTCTAGTTGTTGCTAATACGGATTGTACTTTAAAAGTATTAGTAATAATATCTTCGATGTTATCTATAGACAGTTCAGGGTTATATACTCCTATATTATAAGAAATCCAATATATAAACATTTATATCATAACAATATTATTTAATTTTTGTAATTAACAAATCATTTACAACTACAGCGTTTTTGAAATTTTCTAAATAATAACAATCGTTTTCTTTTTGTATTATACGAGTTGATAATATAGTTCTTTCGTTATCGCCAGCCTTGTATAAAGAATAGTTATATCTGTTATTTAACAATTTATATCTTGAATAATACCCCATTTCAAGCATTTTGGATACATAATAAGGTGATATATATAATTGAAATTGAAAAGTATAATCCTCGTTAAAATATTTATCTATATTAGTTTGATATACCTTTGAGGGTTTTAGTATATTTGATTTAATCCCTATAGATGATAAAATATATTTAATATAATATAAAAATGGGTAATTTTCATCTATTACGATGCAATCTTTTATTATATGTCCCAATCTATCGATTATACCTGATAACCAGTTTATTTTGCAATTGATGGATGATAAAGACGGGGTTTTTTTTGAAATATGATAACCACGGTTATACACGTCTTCGTTTATAACAAAATTTGCTGTATTTATCTGATGAGGAGGGTGATGGGTATCATCTATATTCAATGTATATAACTCATTTTTTGCCATTCTAAGTGACCCTCCGTCTGAGAATATATATTCGACATAATCTGTATTTTTATACTTCTTAATAGTTGTTGGATACCATTCGACTCCATTCCATACATTAACAATTTCGTTTTCAGAAATATTGTATATAGTTTTATAACCTATAATTCCGTTTTCGGTTTTCACCAAAATAAGGCTTCCCTTCGAAAACATGATTGTAAAATATATGCATGTTTAGAAAAATATCAAATATAAACGTCTTTTTTTACTTAAAAAAGAACTATAAATATAATATAATATAAAATATGAATATTTTAACATTTAAAGAGGCTATCCAAAATGTTGTTAACATTCATATAACAATGTATATGTATTTTGTCATGTATTTTTTAATGTTTCCGATTGTACCTATAAACGAAGAACAAGATGATTTAGATTGATTTCATTGTACCGAATCTTCTTCGTTAACCGGGTTATACAAGGGTGTAAAATCCGAAAAATTAAAATCAAAGAATTGCTCGTTTTGATTTGTTAACCAATCGTTAAAATCGGAGAATTGGTCATTTTGGTTAGCTGACCAGAAATCGAAATCAGAAAATTGTTCGTCTTGGCTATCTGTCCATAAATATGGAGGGTTAAAATCAAAAAACGATAAATCTTGATTTTGCGTACTTAATACGAAACTAAGATCCGTCGTATATTGTGGATTATTTTGCTGGTGTGATAGATTTAATATAATATTTGGTAACTCATATATAAAATTCGTCATTTCTTCTAACATGAGATTCGCAAAATCATTTTGCTCTACATCCGATTGGTATTTAATACGATTCTCTTCTATACTTATAGAAATTTCTTCCGGGTAATTTGTAATGATTTTTCTACAAATCGGGCATTCTAGAGTATTTAACTGTTTAGCACAATCTAAATGAATTTTATGAGAACATGAAGTTATAAACATCTCCTCGTCGCTTGATAAACACACTGGGCAATCGACATTAAAAACATTTTGACATTGTTGATCATTCTGATCAACGTCATGATCATCCATATTAATATTTATTAATATTATATATACATATAATATACCTCTTAAGTAACTATGACACAATATATAGACGAAGATGATTGGTATGAATCGGGTCAAGAATTCAGTTCAGTTTTAAATCCGGATGACTACACTCGATTAGGTGGGGGGACAACAGAAATCAAAAGTATCTTAACACCAGAGGAAAAGGCTATAATAGATTTTAAAGTTATATATTCAGATCTAACTAACAAAGACATAGATAACGCCATATTAACTAAATTAAAAAAATTAAATCTACCAACTTTAAACATGGGTATTCTTGCTCATGTTGTAAAATCTAACAATATTAATGATACGATCAAAATGCATGGTAATGTTATAAATAAATATGATTTAGTTAGATATTATCAGCTATATTATCAATAAACGTTGTATTATAATTTTTTCCTTAATTAAGGAAAAAATTAATAGCGACGAAAGCGGTCAAATCCGTGTCCATAAAATGTACCAGAACTTAAGTCTGGCGCCTTAACCATCGGTTGTATATATATGCTATTTTTTCTCTTTCTTTTGAAAGAGAAAATAAAATACAACCGATGGTTATTCTTGTTTTGTTTTTCGGGTACTCTTTTTCTTAGGAAGCTTTTTCTTAGGTATGTCTTCTTCTTCTTCACATTCGGAAGATACATTATTATCTTTATCGATTTTTGGTTTACACATACTTATAAACATGTCTTTTTGTTCATCTGTAAACTCCAATTCATCCATAATTTGAATATGATTCGAAGTGTCCAACTCTTTATTTTCATCGTCATTGTTTATAACATCCCTTAGTTTATTAAACAGATCGTGTTTTTCTTTACCTAGTTTTCGCCACGTGTATCCGGATATTTTAGATGTTATTTCGAAACTATGAGTACCGTCAAATTCAAACTCGTGTGTATCACCGTTTTTATCTTCGTATGTGCGACAATTTTCATCTTCTTCTATTTGTTTATTGATAGAAGATCTGAAAATTGTAGAATAAAGATTATACCCGCTTGTACATTTTTTTTTACGTGATGATTTAACTGGTTTACCCTTCGATGTTACACCGCGTTTTTCTGCATTTTTAACAAAAATTAGCATATCATCGCGATTCGGAATATCTCCCGATTCATCACACGATTCCACGTAATCACTACACATGTTAACGATTTGTTGAATAAAAAACTGCGAAAGAGAAAGACGAACCATTTTGATTGGATTACTTTGAATAAATGTATATATTTTAACGGTATATACATACTACTTTCATTTTTGTTAATCATTTTTTTTTGTTTGATTATAAATGAAGCAGATTACAATTTTATTAGCGTTATTTATTACTATAGCGTTTTTATATACGTGTACTAATATCGAAGGTTATAGACGTATGAGAAGAGGTGGTCACGTTAGACATGGTCACCGCCACGGAAGATGGTGGGGTAGACATGGAGGTCGATTTGGAGGATGGGGGTACTGGGGGCGGCCTTACTATTCTGGTATTTATACTCATTGGCCTCCTTATCTTTACGACCAAGAATATCACACCCCGAGATGCACACCCGTTAATAAAGCATCAGATTGCGATCCTTTTAGACCTGTAAAAGTTGGAACCGATTCAGACGGCGACGGGGATAAAGATGCTTATAAATGTTGCCGCAGATATTAAATTTACATTTATTTTATTGTTTTTTCCTATACTATAGGAAAAAACATATATAACAGTTTAAATCATACGTATAAAGTATCCAGGGAGTTTAAATTTGTTATTTGTTATATTATTATACGCTTCGACTTCTTGTTTTCTTCTTTTGTCGTCGTTAAATAAATAACATAGTACATTAGATACTATTTCATCGTACTTGCATAATACCAATCCGTCTTTCCATGTAGCATTTGTTTTGTCACAATAACTTTCTTCGGATATTACGCATTTTTTATTAGCCAAGAGATACGATAACCTTACAACTTCTAAAATCATGGTTTCGTAGAAATGTATATTTAATATTATTTTACTCCTTTTTACCAGTATATCTCTTTCGCGGCCAAATATATTAGTTTTAAAGACGACATTTATTCCTAACTCTTTTAATCTGATAAAAATTTTTCTTCTCCTATCGTTTATACTTCCAAAAAAAAGTACATCGATGTCTTCTTCGACGTCGTTATAAATGTTGTTTTTTTCCAAAGAAAACGTGTGACCTACATTAAGTTTGTACACATTGCTAAATTTATTAATATATGCGATATTTTCGTTAGAATAGTCCCATACTGTATATCTTTTTAACAACTTAATATAGTATTCTGTAAACCACGGGGATTGATATTGTTCAAAATTAACAATTATCAAATTTGTTGGTAAAACTGTAGTATGTACATGTGATATAGCATTTGCTCCTAATAATATATACAATGTGTTATTATTAGAAACATCTATATCTTTAAAATTTATAATCCTACATTTTTGTTTTCTCTCTATTATTTCTAACATAGATTCTGCTATATCTATAAATGTGTTATATGAACTTATACTATTCCATACAACGATATTTATTTCGTCCATTTTATAAAATACAAATTTGATTTTAAATGAATTGTAAAATATTTGTAATAGGCAAAAGCTGATATAATGGATATATTTGAAGGTGTGGAAAGTCAGTATATAGATGTTTATGGGAAATGCAGAATATTAAATTATGAAACAATATCCATTGTAATATCACCTATACCTCCATTAGATGTAAAACAAGTACCCAAGGAAGATATGATTACAGCTAGTTCTTTAACTGTATCAGATTTTATTAAAAAAACCAAGGATATAAAAGTATTAGAACAAGATGGTGATAGAAATCAAAAAACTATTCAAGGAGTATGGATAGAACATCCTTATTTTTATTTTGCATATATACCTATAGAAATTAAAGACAGAAATATGTTTGAGAGTGTTGATTTTACGGATCCTACGTTAGAAAATCCAATATACACTGAAGAAGAATCAGAATTGGAAAATATGAAAAGAAATAAAATTACGGCTTTTTATTTAAAAGAGTATTCTTTGATAGAGTATGCCAAAAAATCGTCATTATCTATAAATGATTTTGAAATAGTAAAAGACCATAATTATAATATACATAATATACCTAATATTATTGGAATGCATTCTAATATTTATAAAAATAACAAACTTGTAGTTCACGATGAAGAAACTTCGAAAAGATTAATATATTATGTAAACACTCGAATATATAACAATCCAAGTTTGAAGGACAAATATAAAAAAATAAAGGTAATAGACATCAAGAAAGAATTTGCACCTGATCAGTTCAAAACTGAAACATCTGAACTAATCTTTTCTAATAAAAAATACTTATACGAATGGATCAAATCATTGGATACCAATTTTGAGATTAACCAAGGGGTAAACCGAAACATATAAATCTTTATTTTAAAACATCTTACTCGTAAAACGATCCACCGGTGATAGAAAATCTAATAGGATAAATTAAATAAACCCTCTAAAGAGATGATACACAAGGTAAGTAAAGTTATATATATATATATATTATTCTATTTGAAAATGAAAGTTAAATTATAAATAAAGTATAGTAGTATAATTATATTACAATTGTATTGTAATTATAAATTGTAAAAGTTGAGTTA